>JAEEGH010023904.1_pt1 | contig 12385 bp, 12 predicted proteins | sample 9134181 | NCBI WGS metagenome assembly JAEEGH01 (sample SAMN16246544, study PRJNA631951) | gut metagenome | biome: gut microbiome; feature: rumen; material: DP-attached | host: Bos | place: Iran: Karaj | collected 2018-10
CATTCCGGCGCCTGATATCCTCCGTCTGGAATGAAGCGCTTCGACCATATCATCTCGTTGGGCTATTTCTGCTCCGTTGCATCGGATCTTGAGCGATTGGGCTTGAGAAGCGCCTCGTCGCCTTTTGACTGGTGCATTTCAAACTTTGAAGGTGTTATTTCCGCCATCGGCCATCGATTTGACGGTTTCCTGGACTATGGGCTGCTGAGCCAGAGTACGGCCGAAGGGAAAGACTATTTCAACAGCCGGTATCGGATTTGGTTCTTCCATGATTTTGATGAGTATCGGCCCCTGGGAAAGCAGCTCGACGCGGTGGCGGCCAAATACAAAAGGAGAATTGACAGATTCTACGAGAACATTTCCCACCCGACGCTCTTCATCCGGTATATCTCCAATGAAACAGTCAATCAGGACGGGAAATCGGAGGAACTCGACTTCATCGAGCATCATTACGATGACATTGTTTCCCTGCTCAAGTCATTCAATGGGGAGAATGAGATCATCTTCCTGGCAAACAGGGAAGTGGTATCGGAGATGATCGACATTTATCCTGTCAGTGTGGACGAGAACGACATCGTGGCCCGGAAGCCTCTTGAGAAGAATGGGGAACTCTATGATTATCTCCTGTCGATAGGATATGACCGTCGCGCCGGGAACCTGAAGGTATACTGCCAGAAGCAAGAGCGGGCAAACCGCCCGATTACAGTGTTCTCCCAAAAGCTGAAAGGGTATTTACGGACGGTGTTTTTCCGGCCCTATCATCACGACAGACAGGTGTCTCCCGATACGAAATAGGCCTCACGGCTTGCGCGCCCGCATACCGGACATAATCATTGACACTTTGGACCTGGAGGACCTTTTCTATGGCACGGAGATAGGAATCTTCGTGCAATTTCCGTAAAATTGGTACATAAATCCGTAATGCGGTTAATTCTCTTCCGGAAGAAACTCCCGAACTTTGCAGCAGTAAAACACGCGCTTATGAAAGAGACCAGAATCGCATTGGGAACCTGGGCCTGGAGACCCTGGCCGATGCCGCCGGCATCGACACCCGGGGCGACTGGGAGCATACGATGGAATAAGATGAGACATTCGATGTATTCCATGGTTGCGCTGCTTTCCTTGCTGGCCGCCCTCACGGGCTGCGGCAAGGAACAGCCTGTAGAAGTGCCGCAGGGCGGGCCGCAAGGCGGACAGGAAGAGCCCTCGGCCCAAGTGCAGGATGGCAAGGTCCTGGTGGCTTGCTTTTCCTTCACCGGGACGACAAAGACAGCGGCCACGACGCTTGCCGGCCTTACGGGCGGAACGCTTTATCTGATCGAGCCGGAAACGCCCTATGGCAGCGAGAACAGCAATTATTACGATAAGAGCACCCGGGCTTATCAGGAGCAATACGGTCCGGCATCGGCCCGCCCGGCCATCAAGAAGACCTTGGAGGGGGCCGACGGTTATGACATCGTCCTGCTGGGATTCCCCATCTGGTACGGGAAATCGCCCAGGGTGGTGTTCTCCTTCCTGGACACCTATTCCTTCAAGGGGAAGACGGTCATCCCTTTCATCACTTCCGGATCAACCGGAATCTCCTCCGCCGCCTCCGAACTGAAGTCCGCCTATCCGAACCTCGGCTGGAAGACCGGCGACAGGCTGAACGGGTTGACCTCGGACCAGTTGAAGTCGTGGCTGGAATCTCTGGGTATCAAAGTCAAATAACCGGCACGATACAACGCGAGTTCGAGGAGTTTACCAGATGAAGGGGATCACTTTGTATTTCACCTTTTTCTTGTACTCCTTGTAGCCCTCCAGCCCTTCTTCCAGGACCATCTCTTCATTCTTGATCCGTTTGGCGATCAATGGGATGTAGAGCAACATGATCAGGAAAGAGAGGGGAGAGGCCAGCACCAGCGGCATGGCCAGGAACAGAACGGTCGTGGCCATGTACATCGGGTGCCGGACGACTCCATAAAGACCCGTGTCGATGACCTTCTGATTCTCCTGCACCTCGATGGTCCGGGACAGGTAGGTGTTCTCCCGCAAAACCTCCGCGTAGAGCAGGTAGCAGACCAGGAACAGTCCAGCCGATGCCCAAACGGCCCAGTCCGGCAGCACGCACCAGCCAAAACGCCAATTGAGGCCCGCCACGACGAACGCGGCGACAAACAGGAGGCCGCTGAGTTTCACGACCGTCCGCTGCTCCTTCTCTTCTTCTTTGGCGTTCAGCCGCTTGCGAAGCAATTCCGGATTCTTCGCCATCATGACGAGGCCGGCGCAGAACATCGGCACGAACAGAATGCCCATCAGCAGCCATCCTTGCCAATACTGCAGCGACCCCGCCGGCAGGAAGAGCAGCAGGCCGATGACGACAACCCCGAGCAGAAACTTGCCGAGGGCTTGCAGGAAGAGTTTATTCTTGTCCATAGTCGTTTTTAATTCTGAATTGTACAGACCATCAAATACTCCTCTTCGGTTTCTTTCAGCACCTTGAATCCTGCCTTCTGATACATTTGGAAGGCATAATTCGCCTTCTGAACCGACAGGGAAACCTGCGGGTATCCGTCCCGCTTCAACAGCTGAAGCATCTCCCGGAGCAAGTCCGTTCCGATGCCCTGGCCGCGATAGTCTTTATAGAGGGAGATGGCCAATGACGGGATGCCGTCGGCGATATGGCCATAGTCATTCATGACCCGTGTCCATACGGCCCCGACGACTTTCCCGTCGACCTCCGCCACCAGGCATCGGTCATCGGCCTTCATCCCGAAATCCCGGACATACACCTGCAGGTCCTCGTTCTCGATGATGGACCTGGGCGGCGCCGGCACCCCTTCCGGAATGAAGATGGCCTCATACAGGAAGTCATTCAGCAGGGGAATCTCCTCGGGGCGTATCTCTCGGATTACGGATTGGTTCATGGAACGAAGATAGCTACATTCAGCGATATCTCCAAGGCACGGGCGCCTGCTCGTTATTTCTATGCGGAAAGCTTTGAGAGGATACATTCGTTGGTTTGCGGATCAAATCCCGGAGAAGCTGTAGCATGGTTCTTCCCGTCCCAATGGGTCTGCGGATGCTGTTTTCGGGGCATTTTGATAATCAATGACATACGGACGCTTCTTCAGCAGACCTCCGTCTCGTCCTGATATAAGTTCACCGTTCTTGTGCCCTCGAACTGCATCTTCAAAACCGCCGGGAGAATAAATCGCCGTCTCAAACTAATTCTCCCCGTTCTCGACGAAAGCATATTCGGCAGCATGGTCGTTCCAATGAACATAATATCCCAGGTCGAACATCAATTTTACGATTCCCAGTTCGTCCTCCAAAGCAGATCTTTTCTTGAACTCATACACCTTCAGCCCCCCTTCGGTTAAAAACGGCGACAGATACTCATCAATCAGAGCCTTCTTTTTCGCACTGGAAACCTTGTCAAAACGAGTAATCCTTGTCTGGCCACCAAACTTGACGTCCACTTTCCCATTCAGCAGATCCAGTAGGAAGGATTGATAATCAGGATAATTCGTGCCGTATTTGGGATAGAGGATCTGACGGATCTCATCGTTATGAACGAAACAGAATCCATCGTCTTTGGGATATACGATGATGGCTGTTCCGCCTAAATCCGATTTATAGTCAAGGTACTTCTCTGTGAATTTTGCAGTATAATGGGAGCAGGAAATGAAAAGAACCATTCCGGCAAGAAACAAAACGTATTTGATTCTTTTCATATAAGCAGCGGATTACTAACAATACAAAGCTTGCAAAAATCACACCTACATTGGGTCGGTGAGTTGATAGATTGTATCCGGTTGATTTGAATCGAAATTCTTGCGGGTATCGAAAATAATTCCCATCTTTGCAAGTAGTAATTGATAACAAACGACATTATGCCAGAAATATTCAGGTTCTTCGGGTTTTCATTTTTCTTCTACAGCAGGGAGCATGATCCTCTGCATGTACATGTGGAAGGTAATGGAGGAATGGCCAAGTTTGAATGGAATGGGACGGAGTTTGTTCTGGTAGAGCGTATGGGCATCAAGGCCGGTGATTTCAAGAAGATCAAGGCTGTCATCGATGAGAATGCCGACATCATCATCGCTCAGTGGAACAAGCACTTCAACCAGTAAAGGAGGATAAGATATGATCAAGATCAAAGAAATATGGTTCAGCGGCAGCGAGATTTTCGGCCGTGACGAAGAAGGGCGAGTCTACAGCCAGTCTCTCCTTTGGTATCCCCGCCTCAGGGCAGCCAGCCCGGAGGAGCGGGAGAAGTACACCTTCGGTTTTGACGGCATCCATTGGCGCAACATAGACGAGGACATCAGTTTCGAGAGCTTTGTCTATGATGACGCCCAGCCTACGCCGATGCAGAAGTTCTTCCTCACCCACAAGGAAATCAACATCGCCGAGTTCGCCCGCTCCATCGGGATGAATGCCACGCTGCTTAGGAACTACATCAACGGATTCAAGAAACCCTCGGCCGAACGGGAGAAAACCATCCTGGAACACATTCACCAGTTGGGGCAGGAGTTTATGGCGGCAAATTTCTAGAGAGAATAAGAGGGAACTATATACCTATTGTCCACGGAAAACCCGTAAATTATTGAAGATTAAGAAAGATGATGAAAAAGCCGTTAATGTGTTTGGTAACACTTATCTCGCTATTTGCTCTCTTTGACGGTATCAATGTAAACGCTCAAGTCCCTTTCGATCGTATCGTGTCATTCCCGTCATGGCATCATTTATATTACGACTCTAAAATCCCCAACATTTATGGTGAACTTAGTAATATCGACCTGTTCTTTTCAGAATGGGAAGAGTGGTCTGAATTGATCAAAAAAGGAACGGTTCCCAGCGAGTTTAACAGTATATTCCAAAAGCATTTTTTGGAAGAGAGCCAGCAGAGAGCAAGTGATGCTAAGTATATCTCATTACCTCTCAATGTCAAGGTTATCAAATACAATGGCAGTATTCATCCTGATTCTTTCAAGGTCTCAGATGACACTTCGTACCCGTATGATTTGATGAAAAGCAGAATGCCGGAGAGTATCTCTTACTTCACACCGATCATTGAGTCTGACAAAAAGGTGTTGTACCTGTCTCCTGAAGCGCAAGAATTATTATCATCATTTATTGATGAACATAAAATGATGTTTGATGAGAGGGACTACACATTCTCTATCAGAAAGGAAGAAATAACAGATGAGGATTGGGAAGAAGTGATAAAGCGAAGGGATATGATAGGGAAATACGTGCCGACAATCGTCGCCCATTGGAGCAATGGATGGTACTTCACCTCGTATCCACTCATAAGGAGAATAATAGTCGGGGATGACGGGTATTACATAGAATGGAGTAATGCCAATTACTCTGGGCAAGAGTTTTTTGTTCCCTGGAATGCGGAGCCAATTGATTTGGGTGGGTGGATTCAATGATGATGGCAAAGAAGATTGAAAAATGCTAACCGATTTATAATGAATCAGTTAGCATTTTAAGTAGTAGACTATTATGATAAATTATCGAACTTTATGCGCGCGTTGTTGGCGCTGGAGTCGTTTTCAAATAGTATCAGAATGGACGAGATGAAAGATTCTTTGATTTGATACTTGTTTATATCATATAATTTTATTAGTTTTGCGAAAAAGATAGAGCATATGGAAATACCGTTCGTATATGGAAAAATCGTTTCGGACAACGATTTCACCGATAGGGAGGAAGAAACCCGGAAACTGGTCTCGAACTTCCTTTCCCAGACAAACACTGCCATCATTTCCCCTCGCCGATGGGGGAAGTCTTCGCTGGTTAACAAGGCGATAGAATCCGTTGCCAAATCGGACAACACCATTTTATTCGTGAAAATGAATGCGTTCAAGTGCGAGACCCCCCAAGACTTCTACGAATTGTTCGCAAAGCGTACTATCGAATGCATATCTTCCACGGCGGAAACGCTCCTTTCCAACGCAAAGGAATTCATCTCAAGGCTTTTGCCCAAACTATCCATCTCAGATCCGGCTGGCCAATACGAGATGTCATTTGGTATTGACCTAAAGAATAACCCTATCGGGGAGGACATCCTGGATCTTCCTCAGCAGATAGCAATGAAGCGGAGGAAAAAGGTGGTGGTTTGCATCGATGAGTTCCAGCAGATAGGGGAGTTTGCCGAGACGGATCGGTTCCAGAAGATTCTCAGGAGCCATTGGCAGGAACAAACGGATGTGGCCTATATCCTTTACGGGAGCAAGAAGCATATGATGCTCAACATCTTTGGAGAATATGGAAGTCCGTTCTACAAGTTTGGAGATTTGATGTTCCTTCCGAAGATATCCAAAGAAAACTGGGTCGCTTATATCAAAGACCGTTTCACGGAAACCAAGAAGTCGATTTCTGATGATGCCGCCGGACATCTGGCCGATTTGGTCGAGAACCATTCCTACTATGTCCAGCAGCTGGCTCAGTATGCCTGGCTCCGAACGGATAAGGTTTGTTCAGAAGAGATTGTCGATGCCGCATTCCAGGGAATGCTCGATTCACTGAACCTTCAGTTTGTCAACCTGATGGACAGTATGACGGAAAAGCAGCGGAGTTTTCTCTGTGCCGTCAGCGACGGTGTCAAGAATCTTTCTTCCGTTGAGACTCTTTCTCGTTACCGGCTTGGAACAAGCGGGAATATCCGCATCATTAAAGGAGCGCTTAAAAAGCGGGATTTGATTGAAGAGACCGGTCACCAGGTTGAAATCCAGGATCCGTTGTTCAAGCAATGGATTCAGAGGGTATACAAAAAACTATGATTTTCGGTAGACCACGCTGGTCAGAAACAGAAGCTCGGCTTCTGTAGCGAATGCTTTGCCATATACTTTGTCACCTCTTTTGAAGGGTGAATCAGTACCTAAAGCTTTCAGGGCGATGGAAGCAGATGCTTTTGCAGCGTCGTAGTGTCCCATTGCATCATATAACAGTGCTCCGCTGAGTCCTAATTCGTAGTATTCATGAGGGAACACAAGCCGGTCGTCTGCTTTCTCTAATCGCGAATAGCAATCTGGGTAATCTTCCTCGTGTTTGGTAAGAACCGCAGTTTTGATGTATGCCATGACAGCATGCCATTGACCAGTTGTCATACTTTCATCATAAGCAATGGCATTTTTATAACACTCAAACGCTAAGTCCAATTTCTCTTGGGTGTAGTAATAATAGTCGCCCAAATTGACATACGCTTCAAATTTGCTGAATATTACGGCTTTATTGTCAGGATAATCATTCAGCAATTCTTTCATTAAGGAGATTCCAACTTCTTGACTGGAAATGTCTTTAGATGATAGCAGAATGTTGCCTTGTATCCGTAGATACTGTGCTTTATGGAAAAGCTGCCTTGAACGATTCAGCCTCTCTCGAAAAGCGGAATCGATTTCATCGTTCCACGACGTGTTCCTATACCAATCCTCTCTTCCCATAAAGCCAAAAGTTTATTCTTGATTCTGTGTAAGCCATTTCCTAAACCAAAGATAGTTATAAGAAACACAAATACAAAAAGAGGAACTATCAGTTAGATAATTCCTCTTTTTAGTAGACTACACAGATAAATTCTCGAACTTTTTTGAGGACCTTCAAAAGCTTGATAGGTTTGCGGAAAGTATTGAAGATGAACTACTTAATTTGAAGCCTGAAGAATAGGGGAGCGCTGGATTTTCCCAAAAACAGTCGAAAAACTGCGCGAAAGTCACCTTGAAAAGGGTGGCTTTTTTGTTGCTCTTTCCGAAAATCTATCACATTGATATAGAGACACTTAGGTTCTAGAGGGAAATGTCCTTTTGAATCGGCCTGGTGTGTCTCCTCGAACTGACAATCCATTCATACTATATATATCTAAATCATTTACTTTTAATTAATTAGCATTATGGCAAATTCAAATCTGCCTGCGTCTAAGCGCGCTCTTGTGGGAAGTGTTTCAAAACCTTCCCAGTCTTCTACTCCGCTTCCGATTACTCTGAAGACGACAAAGCGGGTTCGATCTGTCACACGAACCTATTCTCGTCATCCGGATTATATCGAGATAGGAGGGGGTCTTATCCCTGGTATCAAGTGCACCCGAAAGAATCTTGGTGCAGCGGTCTTCGCTGTTGGTTCTGTTATTGGCTTGTATTTCCTCGCTAAAGAGGGGATTCACAAACTCTTCAAGGGAAAGGATCCTTCACCAAATCAGAGCCAGGATCCACCTCAGCCACCAGAACCGCCCAAAGTTCAATCCGTCGTGAACTGTGTCAACAACGCCGGTGAACCGAAGGAGCCGCTGATTCCAGACATGGTTTACGAAGGAGGAATCTCTCTTCTTGCAGGTCGTACCAATGCCGGTAAGACACTCTTTGCACAGCAGATGGCCATCGAGATTGCCCGGGGCTATGGAGAGCTGGTAGGGGAGGGCGTCCAACCACAGAACGTTATCATTGTCGATGGAGAGATGGACGATGATGACTACAAGCGTCGTTTCGGAGGGGAAGATATGGAAATCCCTGCTAATATCACCCGGATTTCTGAGTGTGACTTCAGCACCTTGAAGCAATTGGCTGAGTATCTGAAGAAGGTTGTGGATGGGCTTGTGGAGCCGGTGGTCATTATCGTGGACAACCTGGCAGCCCTGACCCTGGAGAATCTGACCGGAAAGATTGTGAACCAGTTCTTCCGCGACATCAAGAAGATCCAGCGTGAAGCTCAACATCCAGTCACCTTCATTATTGCTGACCATATCGGCAAAATTCAGATGGGGTCGATCCTTGATGATTCCAATATCGCTGGTTCTGCCAATGTCGCCCGATTCGTTCACAACATCATCATCGTGGATTTCAGTGCACGAGGCTCAGAGTACCGTTTCCTGAAGTTCCAAGAGCAGCGGAAGGGCGATGAAAAGGATAATAGTTAGTCTGCTCATGGTGTTATGGTGAGGTCGTAGTGCAAAGATAGTGAAAAAGCGGGACCCACGAAGAAGTAGATCCTGCCAATGCAATAAGTTGAAAACTCCGGCCGGATCAGATTGCTGAATGACTCGATAGCAACAATCTTTTCCGCTTTCGTTGTTTTTTTTATTATATTTGCTTGACTGATAGCTACTAACCCTATGAACACACAATCACCCCTCCCAGAGTATCAGGCTCCGGCACAGCGTATCATTCCCATCTATGTCGAGAATGCCATTTGCGACAGTACAATCCCCGGAGGTAACGAGGATATCGGTTATGAAGATTGGGATTAGGACAATGGAGGACTGAATCATGAGAAAGAGTTTGTTCTTTGCCGTCGCCATGATCACACTGGCGGCATGCACCCGTGAAATGGATGTCAACAACCCTGTTGTCGATATGACCCTTACCGCCAGGACCGAGACTTCCGACGATACCAGGACGGTCGTGGAAAGTGAAACGCATGTTTTTTGGGAGCCGGGCGACGAGATCAATGTGTTCGCCGGCAGGAAGAGCGGAAAGTTCACGACCGATATTTCCGCCTCCTGCGCATCAGCGGAATTCAAAGGCACGCTCGGGAACGATGCTTGGACGGAGGGGATGGACCTGTGGGCCGTGTATCCGTATTCTCAGGATGCGGCCTTTTCCGATGAGACGGTCACGACGGTATTGCCCGCCCGGCAGGTGGCCCGTGCCGGGTCGTTCGGAAAGGACATGAACCTGGCCATCGCGCATTCCAAGACGTCCAATCTCCAGTTCTATAATGTAGGAGGCGGTGTCCGTTTCTCCCTTTCCCAGGAAGGGATCCGCGAGGTGATCTTCGAAGGGATGGACAGCGAGATCCTGGCCGGTAAGGTCACGATCGGTTTCCAGAACGGTGTCCCCGCCGTATCGGATGTCACCGAGGGGATGACCTCCATCACGGTCGTCCCTGACGGCGACGGCACCTTCGAGAAGGATACCTGGTACTATATCATCGCCATTCCCGGGGCCCTGGAGAAGGGCTTCAAGCTGCATTTCAACTCGGCGGCCGGCATGGGCAGCAAGATCTTCGAGAAGCCGGTCACCATCAAGCGGGCTGTCTACGGCAACCTTGCAAACGCCGATGACGGAGTGACCATCAGCTCTGTTTCAATCCGGACGATCAGTTTCTCCGACGAGCGGGTGAAGACCATCCTGCTCCATCACTTCGACACCAATCAGGACGACGATATCTCCTACCGCGAAGCGGCGTCAGTTCTCTCTTTCCTGGTGCCCGCGGGTACTCGCGCTGGTGGAGACATGGCCAGCATCTTTGCGGGCACTGACATCGTTTCATTCGACGAACTGGTCTTCTTCACCGGCTTAAGCCGGATCGAAGACGGCGTCTTTGCCGGCTGTGCGGAGCTCACCTCGGTCACCCTTCCGGAGAACATCACTGCTGTCGGCGACCACGCCTTCGACGGCTGCACCGACTTGGAGACGGTCACTGTGACGTCCCCGACACCGCCGGCGATTGGCACGGATGCCTTTGCCAACTCGGGTAACTGTCCGATCACCGTCCCGGAGGATGCCGTCGATGCTTACTTGGAGGCCTGGAGCGAGTACGCCCCCCGGATCCGCACTTATGAGTATCCCGAGCCGGAAGCTGTGGACATGGGCGTTTCCGTCAAGTGGGCTTCTTTCAATCTGGGTGCTGCCAAGCCGGAGGAAACGGGCCATCTCTTCGCCTGGGCCGAGACGGAGCCCAAGACCGTGTTCGCGTGGGAGAATTACCGGTGGTACAACGTGGCTGACGACTCGGTCACCAAGTACAATACGTATGTTGACGACAACCGGTACAACCTGGAGCCGGAGGACGATGCCGCGGCCGTCAAGTTGGGCGGCGAATGGAGAATGCCCACCAATGCGGAACTGGTCGAACTGTATTCTAACTGCGCAATTACCCCGGAAACCATCAACGGTGTATCCGTGTACAAGCTCACCAGCAAGGTCAACGGTAACGTAATCTACCTGCCCCGGTCGGGCTACCTTGTGGATTCTTCCGTCTGGGACCCGACAGCGGCTACTTTCTGGACGTCGTCGCTTTATTCCTACTTCACTTTCGCCTCTTCGGGACTGATCAGCTTCGACTGGGAAGGGAAGATGATCTACCAGGCGCACTTGCGCTTCAGCGGCGTCCCTGTCCGGCCTGTTTCCGGCGGATTCGGCATTCCTGTGGAAAGCGTTACGCTGGACAAGAGCGAAATGACGCTCTACGTGGGTGAGACGGCCACCCTTACGGCAACCGTTTTCCCCGAGAATGCCACGATCAGGGACTACTCCTGGTTCGTGACGAACAGCGAAGTCATTTCGGTCTCCGACGAAGGTGTGGTGACCGGCCTCAACCCGGGACGGGGCTCGGTCAACGTCGTCTCGCTGGACGGCCGCCTGTCCGCCCGATGCGACGTGACCGTCCGGAAATACGAGTATTCTGCGGCCGTCCCCGAAACGGTGGACCTGGGCCTCTCTGTCAAGTGGGCCTCGTTCAACTTGGGTGCTACGAAGCCGGAGGAGTATGGCGATTATTTCGCATGGGGCGAGACGCAGCCATACTACACGAGCTTGGATCCTCTCGCCTGGAAGATCGGCCTGGATGCCGGCTATAACTGGGGGTCTTACAAGTGGTGCATGGGCACGGAGAACTCGATGACGAAGTACTGCACCAACGCGGAATACGGCTATAACGGCTTCACCGACAACAAGGTGGTCCTGGACGCCCGCGATGACGCCGCCCACATCAACCTGGGTGGCAAATGGCGGATGCCTACGGAAGAGGAAATGGAGGAGTTGTGGATGAACTGCTCCTTCGCATGGACCGAGCGCAACGGTGTGGCCGGACTGCTGGTCACCAGCCAAAAGCCCGGCTACACCGATGCTTCCATATTCCTGCCCGCCAACGGCATTCGTGCGATGACGGATCTGTATTACGGCGGAGAAGAGGGCGCATACTGGACTGCCGGCAACAATGTCGCCATCAAGTGCAATGCCGGGTACTTCGCCTTCGAGTCCGGCCGTGACAACCTGCAATGGGGCTGGATCGACCGTTGTTACGGCCTGGCCATCCGTCCTGTGTACGATGATGCCGGCGATGGGACGGCAGGCTGGGTGTTCTGGGAGAACGACGGAACACGCGGCGAAATCAACTGGACCGGCGATTATCGTTTCGGTCTCGAAGGACACGACCCCGATAACGAGTGCCTCTGGACCTTCCCCAGTAACGTATGGAAAGAGATCAAGACGAATCCGTTCCATCTCCTCTTCGAAGGGATGCCCGACTTCTTGGTCCGCATTACCACCGGTTGGTGGATCCCCGACTTATTCGATGGTCCGAACGCCAGCATCGGCCTTGACGACAAGCGGATCGTCGATAACGGAGACGGGACCTATACCCTCACGGTCCAACCGGAAGGCTCTGAACTTCTGGACTA
>JAEEGH010023908.1_pt1 | contig 12384 bp, 6 predicted proteins | sample 9134181 | NCBI WGS metagenome assembly JAEEGH01 (sample SAMN16246544, study PRJNA631951) | gut metagenome | biome: gut microbiome; feature: rumen; material: DP-attached | host: Bos | place: Iran: Karaj | collected 2018-10
CTTTTTTGTATTTTCATGATACGGGCTGTATTCTGATGATACAAATTGTCAATTTTTGACTCTAAAATTGTGATTTTTTTGAATAAAAACCTTGCCAATGCCTTGCTTTGAAAATCATAAAATGTTATTTTCTTTTACATCCAAGAAGGAGAAGGTATGAACATAAAGTATTTAGCTTCCGTTGCTGCATTGGCCTCGTTTGGAGTGTTTGCGGGGTGCTCGGAATCGACAACGCCATCACCTGTCGCAGGTGAACAGGGCGGTACAATTGATGTGGGTGGTGTTGTTGCTTCGAATACGAGCTACAATGCTGCAAGAACGAAGCTTTCCCGCTGCTCCCACGCTGTGGTGAACCAGTGGGAAATGGATACGACGGCAGTCGAACAGAAAGCGGTAACCGTTTCTGCCGAATCTGCTTTTGAAGGGGAAAACTTCGCCATTGAAGCAAACGTTGCAGTAGATGAATCAGATGCATATACAGTTGCTTCTGCGGGTATCGGAGGCACAGGCTCTGCATGGATGCTTCAGGTTGAAAATGGCGAAGTCGTCTTTAAGTGGCGCGACAGTCAAGAAGGAGGCTGGCGCGTCCTTAAAGCCGATAAGGATGTCCATAAAGGGGTATGGAACGATGTCCGCCTGGAACATGTGGACTCGTTGAGTGTCCTTATCGTTAATGGTGAAATCGCCGGTGCTTACAAGCACTCGTCCAAGTTGGGGAACTTGGACGGCGATTTAACCATTGGTTTTGATCGCACAGAAGGGGATGATACCAACAATAGTGGACGTATCGCCGTTATTCGCGTAGAATATACGTTCGATATCTACGTCATTCCGGTTGAATCTTCTAGCAGCGCTGTTGTGACTGAAGATCCGAAATCTACGCTCGGTGACTATCCGTGGATTGCCGCTTGGGAATTCAATGACGACTCCGACGTCGGTCGCGATTTCACTGGAAACGGCCATACGGCTGTTATTGGTGAAGGCGCCGTTGCTACGGCTGATGGCATTGCAAAGTTTGATGGCAAGTCCGGCTTTAGCGTTCCTTTGACTCCGGATTTGAAGATTAACGATTTCGTAATCGAATCCCGCTTCAAGCCGGCTAGCTCCTCCCGCTTTAACAACATCTTGGTGGCTGAACCTCCTGGACGTTACGGCGATGGCTGGATCTTCCGCCTCGGCTACGGTAAGCTGTATTTCAACATCCGCGATGCCGCTAATGGTACCGGCTGGTCTGAATTCGAAATCGCCCCTGTCCCGATGGACGAATGGACGGTTGCCCGTGTCGAACGCCTTGGTGACGAAATCAGCTTCTTCATCAATGACACTTTGGTGAAAACTGTTAACTTCAAGGGCGATGTCAGCGACTTGGGCTATAACTGGGGCCTTGGCTATGATGCCATGAACCAGGCTCTCCATCAGCGCTACTTTGACGGCGAAATCGACTACATCCGCTTTGGTGAAAACCTTGCCGAAACCGCAAAGGTTGACCCTGTAAAGGATGATGTTGAAGAACAGAAGCCGGAAGAACAGAAACCGGTCGAAGAAGTTGTCGATACGACAGCTGTTGTCGAACCTGTTTTCGAAGTCGAAGGTGATTGGCTTGCAGCATGGGAATTCAATGACGCTGCCAAAGTCGGCCGTGATTTCTCTGGAAACGGTCACACGGCATTGATTGGTGAAGGCTCGGTTGTCGCTATTGACGGTATCGCAGCTTTCAACGGCAAGTCTGGATTCTATGTGGACCTTGCTAAGGATATCAACATCAACGAATTCGTGCTTGAAGCTCGCGTAAAGCCGACTCAGTTCGGTACGATGCAGAATATCATTGTGGCTGAACCTCCTGGACGCGGTGTTGATGGTTGGCAGCTCCGCATTGACGAAGGGGTTTTGAGAGTCCACTTGCGTGATACCGATAAGGATTACGATGACTGGAACATTTTCCCGGGCAAGAAGATGGCTCTCGGCGAATGGAGCACGGTCCGTGTTGAACGCAGCAATGATTCTCTCAAGGTCTTCCAGGATGGCGTACTGACGGTTTCTGTTGCCTATAAGGGTGACTTGACCCAGATGCGTTATGATTGGGGTATTGGCTACGATGCCATGAACCAGGCTTTCCACAACCGCTACTTCATTGGTGAAATGGATTATATCCGCTTTGGCAAGTTTGAAGGTTTCTCCGATATTAATGATGCCTCCTTGACCGAAGTGAAGCCGCTCGTCGCTTGGGAATTTAACGAACCGACCTTTGTGGGACTTGATGCAATGTCTAACAATTCTACGAAGTTCCACGTCGGGGCCCCGGTTGTTGAAGATACGACGCTCGAGCTCGATGGTCAATCTGGCTTGAAGGTGTATCTCTCTCCGACCTTCATTCGCAATACCTTTGCAGTTGAAGCTCGCGTAAAGCCGACCAAGTTTGGCGGTATGCAGAACATCATCGTGGCTGACCCTCCTGGATGCCTCGGTGACGGCTGGATTATCCGTCTCGATGATGGCGTTCTTGATGTTTACTTCCGCGATGAAAACACCGATGGTACTGCTTGGAATTCCCTCTATGGTCAAAAGCTTGCTCTCGATGAATGGACCACGATTCGCGTAGAACGCAGCGCTGATTCCATCAAGGTGTTCCAGAATGGCGAACTGACGGTTGAGGCTGCCGCTAAGGGCGATGTGTCTCAGCTGGGCTACGACATCGGTATCGGTTATGATGCCATGAACCAGGCTGTCCACAACCGTTTCTTTGTCGGTGAAATCGATTACATCCGTTACTTCGAAAAGTAATCTTTTACTCCTGGTTTAATGTATATTTGAAGGGTCTCCACGATTTTCGGGAGCCCTTCTTTTTTTGGTTAATTATGGTTATAGACGTCGGAATTATCAATTATAATGGTGGATCGGAACTTACGGAATGTGTCAAGAGCTTAAAGGCGCAGTCTAGCCCGGTTCGGGTTTTTGTTTTTGATAACGCATCGACGGATGATTCCATTGAACTCCTGAAAAAACAGAGGCTGGATTGCCAGATTACGCAGTGCCCCAAGAATCTGGGATATGCGGGCGCCTGTAACGGTCTCTTGGAACAGATGGATTCCGAGATTCAGGTGCTTTGCAACATGGACCTGGAATTTGACCCCACGTGGGCAGAAAACTTGCTCAAATGCTTTGAACGCCACCCGGAGGCGGGTTCTGTCGCAAGTCTCGTGATGGAAAAGAGCGGCTTTGTGAATGCTGTGGGCGTTTTGCTTGGCGCGGACCTCTTTGCAAAAAATGAAGGCAGTGGTCTTGATGCATCTGATGCGGATATCCGCGAGAAGGACGTCTTTGGCTGCTATGGTGCCGTGATGAGTTTCCGCAAGGCGGCTGCACAGGCGGCGGGCAAGATGGATGATAGCTTCTTCTTGTTCTTTGAAGAGACGGAATGGTATTTCCGCCACAATCTGGCGGGGTTCAAGACCGTTTTTTGCCCCGAGGCGAGAGTGTATCATGAACGTTCGATGACGACGGTGCGCTATTCTCCTTTGAAATTATTTTATTCGGAACGCAACCGTTTGCGTTCGGCGATTCGTCTGTTGCCGTTGGGGAGTATCCTGATGCTTCCGGTGCGCGGTTTTGTGCGTTACCTGAACATGGCAAAGGGCGGTGTTCCCGGCCAGTCTGGCGATGGGAAAAAGCTTTCGAAAGTCGCTATTTGCAAGGCTCTTGCAAAGGCTTGGCTCGAGGCTTTGGTTGCGCTCCCGAAGGAATGGGCGACCCGCCAAAAGTACGAACGCAAATATGGGAACGTGACGGGAAAAGTCCGCGAACTCCTTGCCTCATATCCCTTGCAAGATAAGTAGTGCTCATAGCTATTTACTAAATTGCAAGCATGGCGTTCGTTCATTTACAGACTCATTCTGAATTTTCGATTTTGCAGGCTTCGGCCCGACTTGATGATATTTTGGCGGCTGCCGCAGCAGAAAACGCACCTGCTGTTGCTTTGACGGACCATGGTGCCATGTTTGGTATTCTTGAAATCCAGACGCGTGGCAAGGAACTGAACAAAAAGCGCAAGGAACAGGGACTCCCGCCGGTCAAGACGGTTTATGGCTGCCACATTTACGTGGACACGCCGAGTGCAAGCCAGAAAGATCCGACAACATTTGAACGATTGACGCTCCTCGTCGAGAACGAAAAGGGCTATTACAACCTGTTACGCATTGTAAGTTACCGCTACGAAGACGGGGAGCGCTGGGCGGAAATCCCATCCGTGCCGCTCGAGACGATTAACGAATTTAAGGAAGGCATTATCGCCATTGCGGGCGATTATTTTAGCCGTTATGGACAGAATGTAGCTTCGGGCAGGGATTCTCTTGCGCTCGAATACATGGACCGCTTAAACGAGATTTTTGACCACGACCACTTGTACATTTCGGTTTGCGATAACGGGATTCCGCAGCAAAAGAACGTGAACAAATTTAACGTGGAACTTGCGAAAAAGTACGGTCGTGAAGTCGTTGCTGTGGGCGATGTCCATTACATCAAGCCCGAAGACGCTACATCGCACAAGATTCTGCGCTGCATCTCGCTCAAGGTTACGCTGAACGGTTTTGAAGACAAGCGTTTCCCGACGGAAAAGTTCTATTTCCGTACCGAAAAGGAAATGGTGGAATTGTTCGGGCATATCCCGGGCGCTATCGAGAATACGGTCAAGATTGCCGAACGCTGTAACTTTACTGTGAAAACCGGTATCGGTGACGAGTTCTGGCCGCGATTCAAGATTCCTGATGAATTCCTCGCTTCCGAGGAATACCAGAACATCAAGGCCATCATGAAGGCGGAATACGATGCGGAATATCCTGTTGTCCGTGAACGTGAACTCAAGGGCGTTATCAAGGACCGCAAAAAGAAGGTCAAGGCAAATTACTGTGCTGAAAAAGGCATTGCCGAAGATGCGTTGACCGATGCGGACAATGCTGAAATCGACCGCCTCTCGCAGCCGGAATTCTTTGACGCTGATGACAACAAGGCGTGGGAAAAGAACATCCACCGTTGGTGCAAACCGGGGGGCGATGCCGATATCTACATCACGCATCTTTGCAATGAACGCTTAAAGTGGCGATTCCCCGACGAAGATTTCAAGTTCCCGGCTCACGAAACGAATGTGGGCAAGCGCATGTACAAGGAACTCAACTGTATCCGCAACATGAACGTGGCGGGCTACTTGTTGATTGTGTGGGACTTTATCAACTGGTCACGTGAACACGGGATTCCTGTGGGGCCGGGGCGTGGTTCTGCTGCTGGTTCGCTTGTCACTTACATTATCGGTATTACCGACATTGACCCGCTTACTTTCGACCTCCTTTTTGAACGTTTCCTGAACCCGGAACGTGTGTCCATGCCGGATATCGATACGGACTTTGCGGATAGGGACCGCGGTCGCGTGATCCAGTACGTGACGGACAAGTACGGCAAGGAGTGCGTGGGCCAGATTATTACTTACGGCATGCTCAAGTCTAAAGCGGTAATTACCGACGTGGCCCGAGTCTTGGGGCTCCCGCCTGCCGAAGCGAAGGCCATAACAAAGCTCTTCCCGCAGCGTACTTTGAACTTTAGCCTAAAGCAGGCCTGGACGGGCAAGGACAAGAAGGGCAACAATCTCGAAGACGGTTACAGCCCGGAACCTCTGCAGGCGATGATCAATAGCCGCGCCAGTTACCAGAACTTGTGGGAAGTCGCGAAAAAGCTTGAAGATTTGCCGCGCCAGACGGGCGTGCATGCTTGCGGCGTGGTGATTACGCCGACCCCGATTTATAACCTTGCGCCATTGTACCGTGCCGCCCCGGAAGATACGCCGGTGGTGATGTACGATAAGCATTACGCCGAAGACATCGGACTTTTGAAGATGGACTTCTTGGGGCTTATCAACTTGTCCATCATCCAGGACACGGTGAAGATGGTCGAACAGAACCGCAACATCAAGCTTGTGATGAACAAGATTCCGATTGATGACAAGGCGACGTTCGAACTTTTGGGCAAGGGCCTTACGACGACGGTGTTCCAGTTCGAATCTCCGGGTATGCAGAAGTACCTGCGCGAGCTGAAGCCGACTCGAATCTTTGATCTTATCGCTATGAACGCCCTGTACCGTCCGGGGCCGATTGACCAGATTCCGCATTTTATTGCCCGTAAGAACGGCAAGGAAGAAATTGACTGTTACCATCCGGACTTGGAACAGGTGCTTGGCGAAACGTACGGCGTTATCGTTTATCAGGAACAGGTGATGAAACTCGCCCAGATTCTGGGTGGATATTCGCTGGGTGGCGCTGACAACATCCGCCGTATCATGGCGAAGAAGATGCCGGAAAAGATGGCGAAGCTCGAACCGGAGTTCTTCCAGAAGTGCTTGGACAAGGGCTACGACAAGGCGATGATCCAGAAGGTCTGGGACGCCGTGCTCCCGTTCTGCGGATACGCATTTAACAAGAGTCATGCTGCGGCTTATGCTTACGTGGCTTATCAGACGGCGTACCTCAAGACGCATTACGGTCCGGAATACATGGCCGCCTCCATGACATCCAAGATGGGCAAGACCGAAGATACGGTGACCATTATTCTGGAGTGCAAACGCCTCGGTATCGAAGTTTTGTCGCCGAACATCAACACGTCTTTGGGCGTGTTCTCGGCAAATACGAAGGGGCAGATCCTCTACGGACTTGCGGGCATACGTAATGTGGGTATCGCGGTTGTCGAAGACGTGGTCGCGGAACGCGAACGCCGTGGCATTTACAAGGATATATTCGATTTCTGCAAACGCGTGACGGAGTATCAGTCATCGCTGTCGGAAAAGCGTCCGCCTTTGAACAAGAAGGTTCTGGAATGCTTGATTATGGCGGGCGCCTTGGACGATTTGCCGGGAAGCCGTGCTGTGCAGGTGGCGACGGTCGATCGCGCTTTGGAAGTGGCTTTGCGCTGCCAAGAAGATAAGGCGAAGGGACAGGTCTCGCTATTTGACTTGGGTGGTGCTGCGGCCATGCCGAATACCGCCGAGGTCCTGGAAGAAGCCGAAGAATGGACGGCGATGGAAATGCTCAACAAGGAACGCAGCGTGCTTGGCTTGTTCCTTTCGGGGCACCCGCTGGACGAGTTCCGCCCGGAACTTTCGGGCTTTACGTCTTGTTCGCTTTCGGAAGACGAAATCACGCGCCATGTGGGCGATCAAATTATCGTGGGTGGCGTGGTCATCCGCATGCGTTCCATCGAGACGAAACGCGGCGATACGATTGGCTCTGGCGCCGTGCAGGACTTCCATGGCGAAGTCGAAATGTTCTTCAAGAAAGACGTTTGGGAACGCTTGCGCGATACGGTTTCCATTGACGACCGCGTGCTTGTGAAGGGCGTGCTGGAACAGCAACGCGACCGCGACGGCTACCAGATTATCGTCGAAGAAGTTTTGCAGTTGGATCGTGTGCGCTGCGACATGGTGAGCTATATCCATGCCTCCCTATACACGGGAATGCTCACGGACGAATTCTTGGGCAAGCTTGAAGTCGAAATGAAGGCGAATTTAGCCGATGAATACACTCGCGGTTGCGAATTGGTGTTCCATTTGGAGACAGAATCTGGATATGAGCATGTTGTGGTTTTGAAAAAATATAAAGTTGTATATACACAGGAATTGTTGCAGTGGCTCAGAACAGATCTGGGTGCGCTGAAGGTTTGGGTGTCGAATCGTGCAAAACGTTAACGAAGAAAATTCTCCTTATATCCTCTTCTGCGCGGGAGAGGATTCTGGCGACATGATTGGCGCCGAAATGGTTGCGACTGCTGTACAGCGTGGCTTTAAGGTCATTGGTGTTGGCGGCCCCTTGATGCAGGAGAAAGGGCTCCAGCCCTTGTGGGATTATAACGAACTCCCGGTTTCGGGTGTTGGCGATGTGGTTCCGAAGTATTTTTCGTTAAAGAATGTTTTTGAAGTTTTGAGCGATGCGGCAGAATCAAAAAAATGCCTTGGCATCGTTGCGATTGATTATCCTGGGTTCAACATGAGGCTTTCACGCCTTGCGAAAAAGTGGGAAAAGCCCATGCTCTATGTGGCGCCGCCGCAAGTATGGGCGTGGAAATCCAAGCGGGCGAACGTGTTCAAGCAGGCGGACAATATTCGCTTGGCGGTATTCTTCGATATCGAAGCGAAAGCCTACGAACAAATGAACTGCAAGACAATCCGTATCAAGCACCCGATTACAAATTGGGCACATAGCTATGCGGATTCCAAGTCCGATATGTTGCTTTTGCCGGGGAGCCGCCGTGCGAGCGCTCTTCGCAACTTGCCGGCTTTTGTCGCTGTTGCCGAAAAGTACCGCAAGGTGTGGGCGGAACGCAATGTTGGCCCTCTACCGGATGTAATCGTCGTCGCCTCGCGTGAACATTTGGAAGTTCCGCTTTTGGTGGCGCTCGAAAAGCTTTATGACGGGCGCCTGCCGACTTGGTTGAAAGTGGTCGTTGCGCCAAAGAGCATAAGTGACCGTTTGAATTTCTATTCTGCATATTCCGCGGCGCTCACGTCGTTTGGCACAAGTACGCTTGAGATGGCTTGTGTCGGGATGCCGTTTGCGGCTTGCCTTGTGCCGGACTTTTGCACGTACGTGATGGGAAAGTTTATGGTCAAGTCCGAGTTCCTGTCGATTCCGAATGCCATCTTTGGTTGCGGTGTGACTCCGGAATTTATCATTCGCCATAAACTGAATGATCGAATGGCTGAATCTATTGTCGATGCGTTGTTCCAGCAGGATTTGGGGACAACGGACGAAATTGCCTCGCGTCTCCGCAAGGCCTTGAACGTGGGTCAGTCTTCGAGTGAATTAATGTCTGAATTTCTTGCTCAGTTCGTCGAGCGTTAAGCGCATGAGCGTCGGGTTCCCGAAGGGGGACTTGAGCGGGTCTTGCGTAATCATCAGCTGGCCGACGAGCGCCGTGATTTCTTCGGGCTTGAGCTTGTCGCCTGCCTGGTAAGCGTTCGTCTTTGCCCAGGATTTTGCAATCGCTTCCTGGAACTTGACCATGTCGTTCTTTGTGTCGTTTTCATCGACGTCGTTCAAAAAGTCGTGAACGGCTTTTGCAGCGCGTGAAAGCGGAAGTGAACTCGGGATGGAACGGATTTGGAACGTGTCGCCGCCAAACGGTTCGACAAAGAATCCGAGCTTTCGCAGTTGCTCGTCGACGTTTCTAAAGATTTCTTTTTCTTGCTTGGAAAGGTCGATGAGTTCCGGGAACAAAAGTTCCTGACTGTCTTGGGCGATGTTGTTCTGGAGCGATTCCATTGCCTGTTCAAAGAGCACTCGCGTGTGGGCGGCGTGCTGGTCGATAATCAAAAGGCCGTTGGCGTCTTCGCCTGCGATGTACGTATTTGCAATCTGGAAAAACGTCGGCGGAACCCACGGTGCTTCTGGTTGCGGTTCCGGCTTGGTGAGATCGGGCTCCAGCGAAATAATCTTGCCGTATTCTGGGAGCGAAAACAGGTCCTGAACATCGTCGCTGACATCGTATTTGGACTTTTTGTCCGAAAGCGTATTTGTGTTTGCCGGTTTCGCAAATGTCGGGGCATGCGGCGGAACGGACTGTGCGGGTTGCTGCGACGGGTTGGGTTGCGATGCAAAACTTTGCGGCGCGTATGGCTTGGTCGGGGCTTCCCACGGCAGGTCGTTTTGTGCTGGTGAAGACTGCGCCGGGCTTCCCATGAGTTCATCGCTCAAGTCGATGAACGGGGAGTTGGCTTCCAAGTCCTTAGTGAACGTATCGCGGATGGCGTGCGTCACGACGAGAAACACGAGGTTCCCGTTTGCGAATCGGACTTCGCGCTTGGCCGGGTGGACGTTGATGTCGAATTCCATGTCTGGCATGTCCAGAAACAGCACCGTGACGGGTTTGCACTGCGATCCATACGGCTCGTAAGCTTGCGACACGGCCTTGCTCACCATCTTGTTTTCGATGGGGCGGTTTCTCATGAAGAGAAACTGGTGGTTGCGCTTGCCGTTCGTCTCTGTGGTGGGGGAGATGTAGCCTGTCACGTGGACGCCGGCTTCGGTGTAATCGACGGGCAGTAAACCTTTGGCGACTTTGGAACCGATGGCTTCAGCGATGCGGCTACGGAGTTCTCCGGGCACACCGGTGAAGACCGTCCTGTCGCCGACTTTATAGTCGAAGCGTATTTCCGGATGCGAAATGGCAGTCTTGAGGACGATGTCTAAAATGCGGGAGCATTCGGAGGTTTCGCTGCCGAGGAAGGTGCGGCGTACGGGCGTATTGTAAAAGAGGTCTTCTACAAGGAACGTGGTACCCCGGCTTGCCTGGATATCTTCTTTTTCGACAATTTCGCCGCCTTTGATGATTATGCGGCTGCTTTCGCCATCTTGCGTGGCGCTTGTGATGGTAAGCTTGGAAACGGCGGCAATGGAGGCGACGGCTTCTCCGCGGAAACCGTTTGTTTGGAGGTGGAACAGGTCGTCTGCGGTTGTTAGTTTAGATGTAGTATGGCGGAGGTAGCACATGGACAAATCTTCGGCGCCCATGCCCTTGCCGTTGTCTGTAACCTGGATTTTTTTCTTTCCACCTTGTTCAATTTGGACTTGAATTCGGGTGGCTCCGGCATCGATAGCGTTTTCTATAAGTTCCTTGACAGCCGATGCTGGACGTTCGATAACTTCGCCAGCAGCAATTTTATTGATGATTTCGTCGGATAAAAGGTGAATTTCTGCCATTTTTCGCTTTATATGTAGCTAACGATACGGATAATTGGTATAGGATTGCTATATTATAAATATAGCTAATGAATTTTAATGAACAAGTGAGGTGAGTGAAATGGTTTCAAATCTATTCCTTCAGCTAGCACACATTGAATTACTAATGTCATACCCGGTCAAAGACATTTTGACCTTGGTCAAACGAGATTCGCGATTCAACGTGAAACTTCTAAATGATTTGTATTTTGAAGATTCATATGTAGATGAAAGCGCTTACCGATTCATAATGGACAACATCGTCGCGTGGTTGTACGAACGCGGTGAAAATCCGGATGAATTCATTGAACGCATCGTTAAGCGTTGTGCTGCTTTTGAAGCCGTTCCTGCACGTAGCGTTCTTCGCTCTTACTTGCCGTTCGTCTCTTCGTTCTACTCGGCTGAAGATGCTCGTGAACTTTGCTTGGAAATCATTCCGAAACGTTATCCGTTCTTGACGAAGGCTAGCATTCTCCGCAATGAGATTGTTGACGGAAACCGCAGGGTGGACTTCACTTTCCAGTTCGAGACTCCGGGTGTGCTTGCTGCAAATCCGATGCGCTGGATCCGCAGCATGATCAATATCGGACCGCTCCTCTTGAACACGCCTGCATACGAACACATTAGCTATCTCGCCTCGCAGACGTCGTTTATCGAAGCTCTTGAAAACAGAGTCCCCGCCGAAATGAAGGAAGACGGTGGCGTTTACGTTAAGGGTGAACTTGTAGGTCGCCATGCTACGTTTGCCGATTGCGTCAAGGAACACAACCTCGAATGGAAGAACGACGTAGAAAAGAGTATTGGTTGCGTCCGTGCTTTGGTTGACATTCACGACCCGAAGACCGGTGCCTTGCTCGTCGAAAAGGACTGCTTCTATGGTGCTCCGGTTTATATCCTTGGCTTCAATTTCAAGGCTAACGTGAATGCTTCCGAACCGTTCCTCAAGTTGATGAGTTCTGTCGTGAAACAGGAATTTGCAGCTTGGGCTCCGCTCCAGAAAGCTCATGAACAGCTCCTCGACGCCATGAACGATTCTGTCACGATTGTCTATTACAAGAGCGATGACTCGATTTCCGTGAACAGCAAGCATCTTATGCGTAACGTGCCTGCTCGCATCCTTCGCAACTTGCTCCGTGAATATACTGTGACGGGTCGTGAAGAATACGAAAACCGCGAATTCAAGCGCGATCCGGCAATCTGCATGGATCCGCTCCGCCCGAACTTCGAGAGCCGGTTGAACCGCGTTATTGCGCACATCAATGGTTCCGATGATCCGGATCATCCGAGCGAAGGTGTAAAGAAGTACTTCGAAATCGAACGCCATCGTCGCGGAGGATTCCGCTTTGTTCCGAAGTGCAAGATTATTTTCAGAGAAGAATAAAATTACTTTGTTCTAAATCTTATGATACGCTTTTTTGCGTTTGTAAGAGAAAAAAAGGTAAATTTTATTGAGCGAAGAAATAAGAAAAACGAAAGAACCAAACCGAATACTAATTGGTATATTTGGATTGTTGAGATTGGTTGGAAAGGTAAATCCTGAAACGACTTTATCATTGCTCCCCTCCTGATAGGTTCAAGGTTCTGGAAACCGCTCAATATTTTCTCCTTCTTAGGAAAGGGCTCTTTTGAGCCCTTT
>JAEEGH010023910.1_pt1 | contig 12384 bp, 9 predicted proteins | sample 9134181 | NCBI WGS metagenome assembly JAEEGH01 (sample SAMN16246544, study PRJNA631951) | gut metagenome | biome: gut microbiome; feature: rumen; material: DP-attached | host: Bos | place: Iran: Karaj | collected 2018-10
GATTAACGCAATGATTGCGAGAAGACTCAGAATACCAACAATCTGATCTGCATACTTAATTTTAAATTTCATAAATCACCCTCATAATAATCGTCTATCTGGTTTATATCATCAAGAAGAATCTTTTCTTTAATTTCACCATCTTCAAAGTAGATTTTATCGCACAGAAATGAATTGATTAAATAATTGTCATGACTTACGTAAATGACAGTTTTATTCTGGCTGATAAAATCCTTAAGAATGGAAATAAAAAGATCTTCTGTTTTTTCATCAATTGATTCTGTTGGCTCATCCAAAAAGAGAATTTCCGGCTCACAAATTAAGGCCCGCGCAAAACTTATCTTTTTCTGTTCTCCGATTGAAAGAGATGCCGGCCTGATAATCAACGGCTTATGAAATTCTACAAGCTCAGTAATCTTTTTAATTCTGTCTTTTCGTTCTGCCGCACTCATGTCTGGAAAATGCAGCAGGAGCGGAAGTTCCAGATTGTGGTATATATCCTGATTTGCCCAAAGCGCTGAATCCTGAAACATAAACGAAGCTCTTTTTCTGAAAGCCTCGTTCTGTTTGTGAGTCATGCTGTGAATATCTTTATCTTCAAAAGTAATGCTTCCCGAAGTAGGTGTAATAAGCCCAGCAAGCAGCTTAAGGGCCGTCGACTTTCCGCTTCCCGGTTTTCCAAGAAAGGCTGTAACAGTACTTTGTTCAATATAGTGAGAGATATTGTTTATGATTTTCTGACCGTTGTCTTCAAAGCAGACATTTATCATCTTAAAAATCGACATCAATAACTCCCGTCTTCCTATAAAATATACGACAGCGTTGTAATAAACGCATCTGCAATTATGATAAACAGAAATGCCTTACTTACAGCCCGAAGTCCCGCCAGCGGAATTTCAGTAGAAGCTCGTCCGGCATTAAAACCATAAAGTGTTGCTGAGCCGGAAATTATCATTCCAAACACAAGGCTTTTCAAAATCGAAATCAGTATGATTTTCAAATCAAGCGAAAGAAACAGATTCATGATGTAGTCGGAAATGCTCGTTGTAGAAATAAATTGGATTATGATGGCAGGGCAGAGCAGTCCGAAAAGTGAAAAATAAATATTCAGGAAAAACAGTGAGAAAGTAACGCCAAGAAATCGTGGAGCTGCAATATGGCTGATAGGATCAATTCCTACGGAAATATAAGCTTCAATTTCGTGGCGTACAACCATAGTACTGATTTCTGTAGCGATGGCTGTTGCGGAACGGGCTGTAACGATGAATGCAATCAGAATAGGACCGAGTTCCCTCATAATCAGAAGAACCAGAAGGTCATATTTCAGTTTGTCCTGTCCAAAGGCTGTAAGAAAAGTATTTCCAATCATAAAGACAGAAGTTCCAATTCCAGCGGCAAGAAAACAGCAGATAGGAAGTGCTTCTACATATGTAAAAAGCAGTTGCATTGTAAGGATTTTTCGTGCGGTTTTACCACGTTTGGCAAAAAAGAAGGATGCGGTTATGAGTTTGCCGAGATAACCGATCATGTATAAAAAGTTTCTGACTTTTTGTCTTAAGGAATGCCCTAGTGCGGTAACCATTTTTGAATGCCTTCTTCTATATATTATATAATATACCAATACTTGAAATTTCGCTACTAATCATTTTTGTACAATTATTAAATATTTTCTTATATTTGAATCCTTTGTGTTGTCATGATAAAATATTGTTATGGACACTAAAATTAAAGAATTATTATCACAACTCACACTTGAAGAGAAGGCTGGACTCTGTTCCGGTAAAGATTTCTGGCGTACAAAGCCAGTTGAAAGACTTGGTATTCCATCAGTAATGGTAAGTGATGGTCCAAGCGGTCTTCGTACTCAGGTTGAAAATGGCGTAAATGAAAATGACTCTCGTGCTGCAGTAAGTTTCCCTTCGGGATGTGCTACTGCTTCATCTTTTGACCGCAATCTTCTTCGTAATCTTGGAGAGATTCTTGGAGAAGAAGCTAATAACTATAATGTTTCAACAGTACTCGGTCCTGCTATCAATATTAAGCGTTCTCCATTGTGTGGACGTAATTTTGAATATCTTTCAGAGGACCCTTATGTTGCCGGAGAACTCGGCGCGGCTTATGTAAAAGGCGTTCAGTCAAAGAATGTTGGAACTTCTGTAAAGCATTTTGCTGCAAATAATCAGGAAACAAACCGTTTCTCTGTAAGTGAAGAAGTAGACGAGCGTACTCTGCGTGAAATCTATCTTCCTGCTTTTGAAAACTGTGTAAAGAATTCAGCACCAACAACAATTATGTGCTCTTACAATGCAATCAACGGTGAACTTTCAAGTCAGAATAAATGGCTTTTGAAGGATGTTCTTCGTGATGAATGGGGCTTTAAGGGAATGGTTGTTTCAGACTGGGGTGCAGTTTACGACCGTGTAAAAGGAATTAAGGCTGATTTGAGCCTTGAAATGCCTTACAGTGGCGGCCATACAGACAATGATATTGTTCAGGCCGTTAAAGCTGGAACTTTGACTATGGAAGAACTTGATGAAGCCGTTTCTCATGTTCTTGAAATGGTTTTGAATTATACAGAACATAAGCAGAGTGGCGTTTTTGATATGGATAAAGACCATGCTGAATCTGCAAGAATTGCTGAAGAGTCTTGTGTTCTCCTCAAAAATGATAATGCAGTACTTCCAATCAAAGCTTCTGCAGAAAAGGTTCTGTTTACAGGCTGTTTTGCTGAAAATCCTCGCTATGGTGGCGGTGGAAGTTCAAAAATTAAATGCTATAAGATGACAAGTGCTGTAGATGCAGCACGCGAAGCTGGACTTGGTGTAAAATATGTTAAGGGATATAACGAAGACTTTGTAACTACAACAGCAGCCCTCACTGATGAAGCAGTTGCTGCAGCTCGCGAAGCCGATACTGTAGTTGTTTTCGCAGGTCTCCCTGAAAGTTATGAAACAGAAGGGGCTGACCGTACAACTCTTGATATGCCACAGGTTCAGAATGAACTTATTGAAAAACTTGCTGCTGTAAACAAGAACGTAGTTGTAGTTCTTCATAACGGTGCGCCTGTTGCAATGCCTTGGGTAGACAAGGTTGCTGCAATTCTTGAATGTTACCTTGGTGGTGAAAATATCGGTACTGCACAGGTTAATCTTCTTTTTGGAAAGGCAAATCCAAGCGGAAAGCTTGCAGAAACTTTCCCTCTGCGCCTTGAAGATACTCCATGTTATCTTACATATCCAGGAAACGGACGTACCTGTGTTTACTCAGAAGGGATCTTTGTAGGTTACCGCTGGTACGACAGCCGAAAAATGCCTGTTCTTTTCCCATTCGGATACGGTCTCAGCTACACAACTTTTGAGTACTCAAATCTTAAGGTTTCAAAATCTGCTTTCAAAGATAGTGATGGGGTAGAAGTAAGCATCACAATTAAAAATACAGGAAGTGTTGAAGGTAAAGAAGTTGTTCAGCTTTATGTAAGCGATAAAACCGGCGTAGAAGTTCGTCCTGAAAAAGAACTTAAGGGCTTTGATAAAGTAAATCTTAAGCCTGGTGAATCAAAAGAAGTTACTTTCAAGCTGGGCCGCCGTTCATTTGCTTTCTGGAACATCGATATTGATGACTGGTATGCTCCGTCTGGAAAATACATCATCAGCATTGGTGCTTCAAGCCGCGACATTCGTGCTACTGCCGAAGTTGATGTTACTTCAACTTCAAAGAAGGCTTTTACAATTACTCCTCAGACAACAATGGGCGATATGCTTCGTAACCGTGAAATGGCTGCAATCATTAAGCCTGAGTTTGACCAGGCATGTCATGCTGTAATTGGTGATTTATCTGATGAAGAATTTGCTAAACTGTTCCCATTCACAAAGGATGCTATGATTGAGATGACAAAGAGTAATCCATTCCGCTTAAACCGCGGTAAAAATGGAATTACAATGGAAGATATTCTCAAACAGGTTGAAAGATATAATAAGGAATTGGACAAATAATTTTTTAGTTATCAAAAAAAGACCTGTGATTGAACTCGTTCAAACCACAGGTCTTTTTTTTATGCTTCAAAATGTACCATCTGTGCAACCGGTTGAACCGTCGCATATACATTTCTTGTAGCTTTGTATGGATTCTTAAAGTTATTGATCTGAGTTTTAAGCTGCTCTATATGAACGCGGAGCAGGTCACGGTTAATGGCATTCTGCTTGAGAACTCTATCCTGCAGGTCAGAAAGTTCATTCTGAATCTTAATGATATCTGCATCTTCAGCAGCAGAAACAGCTTTAGATGAATTAGCTTTGTACATTTTTGCCATAGGTACAATAACCTTCTGAAGATTTGCGATATTCTTTACAACCTGCTGCTCAAGTTCTGTGTGAGCGAGGAGGCTTTCTGGATTTTCTGAAGTAATAGAATCCTGCTGTTTTTCAAGAACAGTAAGATATTCACGGAATTTGCCGCGCTGTTCCTCTAAGAGACTTCTGAAACGGCGCAAAATAGCAACTCGTTCGTTTAATTCTTCCTGTGTGATTTCTGCCATATTGTTTTTCCCCTTACCCTACAATATTCAGTGTATTTGCAACTTTTGCAGCTGGAGCGTTTGCAGTACTGTTTGCAATTGTTCTCCATGCGCCAGCCAGATCATCAATCTTAGTGAGTACAAACTCAATCTTAGATTTGTTGTGGCTGATAGTTGCATCCATCAGTTCTTCATTAAAATACACATAAAGAGACATAAGATTTCTTGCAATGTCTCCACCTTTTTCCATATCAAGCGAAACCTGGAGTTCAGTAATAATAGCCTGAGTTTTCTGAAGATAAATACCGAATTGCTCAATATCACCTGGTTTCAGCTTATCATTCTGATCAAAAAGATTAAGTGCTCCCTTTAAGTTTTTTACAGCACCTTCATAAAGTAAAACAACAAGACGTCCCTGACTTGCGGTATTTACATTAGTTTTTTGATATGCAGCATAAGCGTTCTGATAAGCCATGTCTGTTCCTCCTTGAAATACAGAATTCCGCAAAAAATGCGGGTATTCTTCTCTGATTCTCGGATAATAAAAAAAATAGTTTAGAAAAAAATTACAGATTTTTGAAAAAATTTTTATGAAATTACTTCCGCATTATAAACAATTACAGTAATTGTTGGCGCGAGGGAGTGGAGTTGCGGGTCAAAATGACTTTGTGTGTGGCTGCCGCGTGAGCGGCAGGTATAATAGTTACTTTACCACACACAACGTCAAGCGCATTATTGCGCGTTTTTGACCTGCAAATACGCGACTGGGAGCCAAAGTTTACGTTTTATATGTTTATAATGCGGAAGATTCTCTAAGAATATTTCTAATATTTTATTTATAATCCACTTCAAATTCGAATTTAGTGGAAAAAAACAAATATCTTTACTATATTTATAGTAACAAACGAATTTTTACTCAGGATACAGCGATGGCAGAGAATCAGAACGAAAACCAGAACCCGAATAACAATGACGAAAACGATCCATATAAGTTTTTCAAGTTCCCTGGACCGGAAAATAATGATGATAAGAATAAAAACAAGAAGAATAATGGCAAAAAGAAGCTTCCTTTCTGGCCAATTCTTCTGCTTACTCTTTTTGTAGTAGCTATGGCAGAGGTTTTTCTCTTCCCTAAGAATGATGATTTAATTGATTATTCTGATTTCAAGGAGAAAATTGAGAGGGGCGAGATAAAATCTGTAGTTATAAGCGACAGCTATTTTATAGGCTACGGAAATGTCATTGAAACAAAAGCAGAAGGCAAAGGTCTTAAGCTTTTTAATGCTCCTTCTGTAAAATCTGCTGTTCAGTATAAGACTTCAGCAGTGCTTACTCAGAGCTTCCTTGATTTCCTTGAAGAGAACAATATTCATTATAAGTTTGCTGCAAAGCAGAATAACTGGTTCCTGCAGCTGCTTTTGAATCTTGTAGTTCCATTTGGACTTATTTTCCTGCTTTACTTCTTCCTTTTCAGAAAGATGGGCGGCGGTTCAGGCGGAATGGGAAGTATTTTCAGTGTCGGTAATTCCCGCGCTAAGGTTGTTGAAGAAGGAAAAATCAAAACCCGCTTTACAGATGTTGCAGGTGTTGATGAGGCTAAGGAAGAACTTGTAGAAGTTGTTGATTTCCTTAAGTCTCCTAAAAAATATACAGATATCGGTGGAAAGATTCCTAAGGGAGTTCTGCTTGTCGGTGACCCTGGAACCGGTAAAACATTGCTTGCCCGCGCTGTAGCAGGAGAGGCTGGAGTACCATTCTTCAGTATTTCCGGTTCAGACTTCGTAGAAATGTTTGTCGGAGTTGGTGCTTCTCGCGTCCGCGACCTCTTTAAGCAGGCCCGTGAAAAAGCTCCTTGTATTGTATTTATTGATGAAATTGATGCCCTCGCTAAGAGCCGTGCAAACGGATTCTCTAGCAACGACGAGCGTGAACAGACATTGAACCAGCTCCTCGTTGAGATGGATGGTTTTGATAACGAAAAAGGTTTGATTGTTCTTGCAGCTACAAACCGCGTAGATGTTCTTGACCCTGCAATTTTGCGTCCTGGCCGCTTTGACCGCCAGGTTCCTGTAGAAAAGCCTGATGTAAAGGGTCGTGAAGAAATCCTCCGCATTCATGCAAAGAACGTTAAGCTTGATGCAGATGTTGATTTTGAGTCAGTTGCTCACGGAACTACAGGCTTTGCCGGTGCAGACCTTGCAAACGTAGTAAACGAAGCAGCCCTTCTTGCAGTACGCAATGGCCGCAAGAAAGTAACAATGGAAGATTTCAACGATGCTATCGATAAGGTAAGTATTGGTCTTAAAAAGAAGAGCCGCAAGGATAATAAAAAAGAAATGCGCCTTGTTTCTGTTCATGAAACAGGACACGCTCTGGTTGCCGCTTACACTCCAGACCACGAACCTGTAAATAAGATTACCGTTGTTCCTCGCAGCCATGGAGTTGGTGGTTTTACTCAGTATCGCGAAGGCGAAGAAAAGTTTATTATGACCCGCAAGGATATGATAAACGAAGTAGACGGCCTTTTGGGTGGTCGTGCTGCAGAAGAGGTTCTTCTTGGTGATGTTTCCACTGGCGCTTCCAATGATATTGCCCGCGCAACAGAAATTATTAAGCGAATGATTACCGACTACGGTATGTCAGATAAGTTCAAGAACATGACTCTTGGAAAGGGCGTACTGGGCAATCGGGGTGGAGATGCTAATCTTATTCGTGAGTTTAGTGAAGATTCCCAGAACTACATTGATGAAGAAATTTCTCGTATTATGAACGAGCGTTATGAATATGTTGTAAAACTGCTTACAGAACATAAAGACCTTCTTGATTTTATAGCTAACCGTCTTATGGAAATTGAAACAATGGATGGTAAAGAATTCTATGAAATTGTAAAGGGCGAGCAGCATTGCAAGGAAATAACTGATTCGTTATAATAAATAGAATATGAAAAAGATTTTACTTTTTAGTGCATTGCTTTTTGTTTCAACAGTTTTTGCCCAGAGCATTACAACTGCCAGTGCATATTTTAAGACTATTTCTGAATATTATGGTTCCCTAAAAGATTACGAAGCAGATTTTGAAATACTTGTTGGTAAGACAGAATCTGCCGGTAAGCTTTCTTTTAAGGCTCCAGATTTAATGCGCATGGACTACACTAATCCGGAAGAGCAGGTTATCTGCTTTAACGGAGAAACTCTTACAATATATCTTCCGGAATCTGCCGCCGCTTTGCAGCAGCAGGTTACTCCGGGTTCTACTGGTGGCGCTGCTAATCTTTCTACTCCACAGGGCCTTTCTCTTATGAGCCGCTATTATACAGTTGCTTATGAAACAAGCCAGAACGCAGAACCTCTTGATGAAGACTCTGATGAAATGGTTGTAAAGTTTATTCTTACAAGAAAAACTGCTTCAGAAGCCTTCCGTTATATTAAAATTGCCGTAACAGAATCTACAAAACTTATTCGCAGAATAGAAGCTGTTACTCCAAAAGGCGAAGAATTCATTTTTAATTTCTTTGATTATAAGTTAAATCAGAATATTACAGAGCAGCGTTTTATTTATGAAGCGCCGTCTTCTGCTAATAACTACAATAATTTCTTGTTCTCGGAGTAGTGGAATGGAAAGTTATGGAAATCTGCTTCGAAATGCGCGCGAACAAAAAAATCTGGACTTAGATAAAATCAGCCGCGAAATTTCCATTGAGCGCCGTTATCTTGAAGGTCTTGAAAACGAAGATAATGGTGTTTTCCCAGGTGAAGCTTATCTTACAGGTTTTTTGCGCAATTATTCAAACTATCTTGATCTTGATGCAGAATTTCTTCTTAAGCTTTACAGAAACAAGCAGATTCAGGAATCTCCTCTTCCAGAGGGACTTTACGGCAAACGTCGTCCCCGCTTCTTGATTCCGGGAATTGTTATTCCGTCAGTTCTTCTGGTTGGAATTGTTGTGGTACTATCAATCCTCCTGGTTACTAAGAAAAAAACAGATGTAGATTCTGACGTTGTTGTTTCCAGCAGCGTAAAAAATAAACAGTACGAACTTACAGATAGAAAGTTTACCCAGCGTGTATACAAGGGCGACCAGTTTTTGGTTCCTGGTGCTTCTGACGATGGTAAAGTTATTCTTACTGTACGCGATACACTTTCTTCATTTGGACTGGACACTCCATCTGGAGTTTACTATGTAGAACTTGCAGAAGAGTCAGAAATTGACCTTACCGGTGACGGTGTTTCAGATATGATTCTTTACGTTTCAGACATTTCTTCTACAGATGAAACCCGTGGTGCAGAAGTTAGCATTTTGCTTAGACAGGGCACTTCTACAATTGTTTCTGCTTCTTCCGTAGAAGATATTCCTCTTGCTTCTGACGTAAAGTCTTCTCACGTTCCAAAGGTTATTCATGAAGACAACCGTGCTTATCCGTTTACCTTAAATGCAAGCTTCCGTGGTTCATGTCTTTTCCGTACCCGAGTAGACCGCAGCGACTCTGTTGAAGCATATTTCTCTCGCGGAGAAGTATTTACTGCAACTCCTCAGAACGGAATCCGCCTCTGGATTTCTAACAACAACACTGTAAAGTTTACTATCATTGCAGACTCAAAATCTTATGATATTGATATTGGTGCTGCCGGTCAGATTTTTGTAGAAGATATTAAGTGGATTAAAGATACCGACGGCAAATATAAACTGGTGGTACTTGAACTTGACTAAATTTTTTATAGACCATCATGGTTGCGCAAAAAACCAGACAGATGGTGAATTACTTGTAGGCTATCTTTCTAAAAATGGCTTTGAACTAACTCAAAATGCAGAAGAAGCTGCTTTTATCATTGTAAATTCCTGCGGTTTTATAGAATCTGCAAAAAAAGAATCTATAGACGCTGTTTATTCTATTCATAACAGCTATCCAAATGCAAAAATTATTCTTACCGGCTGTCTTGCCCAGCGCTATGCAGACATGCTTGTAGAGTCTATGCCTGAACTGGATGGTGTTTTTGGAAATGGTGATTTATCCAAGATCGCAGACTTTATGAAGTCTCTTTCTGACACACCTCATCTTGCCCAGACTTTCCCTCAGACAGGTGTTTGCAGTGGTGATCGCCCTGTTATCTTTAACTATCCGTCTTCGGCTTATGTAAAAATTACCGAGGGCTGTTCGAATCACTGTTCCTTCTGTGCAATCCCCCTTATTCGTGGTGAACTGCGCAGTCGTCCTGTAGAAAGCATTTTGCAGGAAATTAAAAAACTGGTTGAAGACGGCATTTACGAATTAAACCTTATTGGTCAGGATCTTGCCGCCTATGGTACAGAAAAAGGTTTTGCTGATTGTCCCGATGGCTCCATGTCTCCTTTGGCTTTCTTAATGGAAAAAATTTCCCAGCTCCAGGGAGATTTTGTAGTTCGCCTTCTTTACATTCACCCGGATCATTTTAATGCAGATATCCTTGAAGTAATGAAAAAGGATAAGCGTTTCCTTCATTATTTTGACATTCCTTTCCAGAGTGGAGATGACGAAATTATTCGTAAGATGAACCGCGTTGGTTCAAGAAAAACATATACAGAACTCATTGCAAAAATCCGTTCGGAACTGCCAGACTGCGTTATTAGAACAACTTTCCTGACAGGCTTTCCGGGAGAGAGCGATGCCGCAGCTGAAAATACCAGGGCCTTTCTTTCTGATATTCAGCCTTCCTGGTCGGGCTGCTTTCCTTACAGCCGGGAAGATGATACGCCCGCTTATAGTTTTAAGGGCCGTGTTGCTTCACGCACTGCACAAAAACGCGCTGCGGCGCTGGAGGAGATTCAGAGCGCTATTACAGCTCAGAAGCTGGAAGGCTTTGTTGGCTCGGAAGTGCCGGTTCTTGTGGAAGAGGTTATCTCTGCTCCTGAGGATGATGCTTCTGGGGAAGGGCTTGCTATTGGCCGTGCCTGGTTCCAGGCTCCAGATGTAGACGGAAGCGTTGTAATCCGCTATGAAAATGATGACCCAGCGCAGGTAGAAGCGGTACAGCCTGGTAATGTTGTTAATGTAAAGATTTTAGCCAGCACCACTGTAGATTTAGACGGAAGATTTATATCTCTTTCTCGAAAAAAGTTTTTAAAAGGTGAGCATATTTTCATTTCTTAGTGTATAATAACTCTAGCGAGACAAATATGCATACAATTGGTGTTATTATTCCAACTTTTACAATTGAGTATAGTTTTGATATTCTAGCAGGAATTGCAGATTATTTTCGTTCCCGTAATGTACGCGCATTAATTGCGCAGACTAACTATCATCACAACACTAGCAGTGGAAATGATTATCAATACTGGTCTTCTGTTGAATATTTTAAATCATCAGAAGTAGAAGCCATTATTGTAATTACTGGTGTTTACACTTCTTTAATGAGCCTGGAAGAAGTAACTTCCTTTATAAAAGAATTTTTCCCAAAGCCGGTAATTTCTGTTGCAGTAGAAGTAAAAAGCGAAAAAACATCATCAATCTTATTGGATTGTAAAAAAGCATATGTCGATGTTGTAAGACATCTTAAAAATGAACATGATTGCAAACGAATTGCCTTTATGTCTGCAAACCTTACCAAATCTGATGAAGCCTATGGCAGATATAATGCATTTTTGGATGCAATGAAAAAGAACGACCTTGTTTTTAATGAGAAACTCTTATTTGACGGCAACTATACAGATATTTCTGCTGTAAAGGCTCTTTCAGAAAAAATTACAAAAAAAGAAGAAGTTCGTTTTGATGCCATTGTTTGTGCAAATGACCTTATGGCCTGTGGCGTTATGAATTACTTAAAGTCTCTTGGTGTAAAAATTCCAGAAGATGTAAAAGTAATAGGTTTTGATGCTTCCATTGCCGCAAGCATTTCATATCCTCGTTTATCTACAATCGGTCAGGATATTTATAATTTAGGGGAGCAGGCAGCAGAAGCAGCTTTTGATGCCCTGGAAAACGGCTGTAAAGAAAGAGTTCTTACAATTCATGCTGTACCAAAATACAGACAGTCTTGCGGTTGTATTCCTTTGAATAATACAGATCATGTATTTAAGACAGCCCGTGGAAAAGTAAGTTCTGACAGTAACGAGCGAATGGACAATCTTCCTCGCTTTATGAACGAAATTGCAGAAAAAAACAATGTTGTAACCCTCATTGATATTGTTCGTGCAAGTAGTACCCTTAAGCAGATTTTCTATAATTTAAGATATATTGTCCGCCAGTGCGATATGTCCAGCATGTATAGAAGCTTCTTCCGCGATATAAAATTTCTTGAAGCAGAAGATGATCTTACACTTCCAGATGAAATGCAGCTTTATATGCTTTCTGATGACGTAAAAGGTGTAGATTTATTTAATCCGGAAATTACTTTTAATCCAAAGAAAAAGCTTTTTGCTGCCAGAGGGGCAAGAAAAGATGCAGGTGTATTCCTCTTCCAGCCAATTTTTGCCGGTGAAAAGAACTACGGCTTTATTACCTGTAAAATCAATGGCTCAAAATTTGCAGATTACAATGTTTATCTTAAAATTATTTCTATTGCAGTTGCCCGTGCATTTGATTATACAGGTCATTTAATAGAAACACAGAGCCTTGAACATGAAATTACAGACCTTACTATTCAGTCTAGAACAGATGAACTTACTGGAATACTGAACCGCAGAGGTTTTATGGAACGCGGACAGCAGTGTCTTGATATTATTCTGGAAACTGATGGCTGCGGTCTCGTATTCTTTGCAGATATGGACGGTCTAAAAACAATTAACGATACTTATGGTCATAACGTTGGTGATCTTGCAATAAAAACTCAGGCTAAGGTTTTGTCTGAAATTTTTGGAAAGACTTCTATTGTTGGCCGCCTTAGTGGAGATGAATTTG
>JAEEGH010023913.1_pt1 | contig 12383 bp, 4 predicted proteins | sample 9134181 | NCBI WGS metagenome assembly JAEEGH01 (sample SAMN16246544, study PRJNA631951) | gut metagenome | biome: gut microbiome; feature: rumen; material: DP-attached | host: Bos | place: Iran: Karaj | collected 2018-10
ACTTGACGGCGGTAGCATGTTGCACCTGAGACATACCCTCGACGGCTGCCTGGTACTGTTGCTGCACCTGTTTCATCTCTTTCTTGGTACCACCGTTCACCACCACTGTTGCCTTAGGGAAGGGGGTGGCGTTGAACACGTCCATCACCATCTCGAGCTCGCGGTCCTGACGCATCTGGCCTGTAAACTCATACTCGTACTTCAGCTGGAGTTTGTCGGTTGGTGTGGCTGGGTGGAGCTCAATCTGCGAGAGTCCGTCTTTGGCGGAGTTGATGAAGCTGTAGTTCTGACCGTCCATGAAACGGAAATCGAGACTGGTAACAGGTTTGCCTTTATAGGTGATAAGGAGGTCAACCACGTTGCCGTCAATCTTCGCCACCTCGGTCTTGATGTTGCTAAGCAGCAGGTTGATCTGTTCAGGAATCCACACGATGAGCGTGTGCTTCACACCGTCCTGCTCTATTTTCACTTTATTAGGATGCTGCAGGCTCTTCAGCAGACAGAAGCCCCAGTAGTAGTTGCGCAGGGCATCGTCGATACGACCTTCCCGCTCGGCATTCTGAGCCGTATAGACGTAGCTGATGATACGGTCCTCGCGTTCCTCGAAAATCTTCTCGAGCTCGTCTTTCTCCATGTAACGGAAAACGTAAGCATTCGGCTCGTGCGTGACGATGATGCTCTTGGTGTTTGTCAGACTACCAGCGGCATAAGTTTTGATGACGGCCTCCATCGCCGTCTTCGAGTCAATCTTGTCACCGTCGTTAATCTGCTGCATGTCGAGACTGGTCTCGCTCTGCACGGTGACGGAGATCTTACTGATCAGATCGTTGAGAGCCGACTGTGTCGCTTTCGCATCGGTATCACCACGACCCTCTCCCCAGATATAGTCGTCATCGGCCTTAATACGGGCCACCTCGTCTAAAGGCTTCTGTGCCGCCACCCCGAGGGGTAGCAGCACCAGAAGCATGATGGATAGTATCTTTCTCATATCTTATCTGATAATTATTTGATCACAATCTTACGTCCATCTTTCACATAGACACCCTTCTTCGTGGGCTTAGCATCCAGACGGCGTCCGTCGAGTGAATACCAAACACCCTCAGCATCTCCGAATTCAGAATTCTTAATTCTCAATTCCTCAATGCCTGTAGCATCGTCATTGCCTCCGAGACTTTCAAGGGTGATGAAACTGCGGGTACCGGCACTATGCGTTGTGTAGGCCTGGAACGGACGGATGTCGCGGTAGTTCTGTTCGAACACGCTTCCCTCGGGATACTCACCACGGGTCTCACCTACGTTCAGGGCATAGACGCTGCTGCTCTTAGTCACCTGCTGGAAGGTTGCATGGAGAGTGACACCAGCACTAGTGCTTGACCGGGCCGAAGTAACGGGAACGGTGATATTTGAAGAAGAGAAGGTAACCGTACCGTTCTGGTTGTATTCAGGCGGGTAGATGATGTTGTTTGGCATACAGATGAGATACGGACGGTTGGCCTCGATCTTTGTGGCACGTGCCAGTCCATTAGTGGAGAGCTGACGGAGCCAGAAAGGATAGCCGTTGCTGCCACCACCGAAGGGTACGAGTGCTCCATGACTCTCATGAGTGATGCTCTGCACGTCGAAGGGGAGGGCAATTGTTTCCCATCCGCGACAAACATCTATCTCTGTGGTCTGAGAGAAGTCACGTGAGTAGCTGATACTCTTAGCCGTGAACGACTGCGGACAGTAGAAGTTGTTATTGCCAGTTGCATCGGTCAATACAATCTCTGCAGCGACACCGTCGATGACGACGTTCTGCACACCTGATGGGGCCTTTGAGGCTTCGGTTACGAAGACGAGCAGGTTCGGGTTGTCGATGCCAGAGAGCATATTAGCTGTGAGGGCATTATCAGCTTTCCATACAATGGCTGCAATGGTCTTTGCCGCCTCGGAACGTCCGCCAACACTCTTAAAGGCATCATCGAGTGTGGCATTGCCACTGACGTATGCCGTCAGTCCGTCGAACGAGGCTTCGCCCTGCGGCTGTTTGCGCATCATCTCCTCTACCTCGTTGATGATCTGATTGAGTTCTTCTGTCATGTGGCGAACTTCCTCTTCACCAGCCGTATGTACTTTGTACATCTCACTGCCTTTAGCGGTTATATTCTCTAACTCCTCCAATGCCCAAGGCTCTACAGTGCTAACGCCTTTGGCTTCGGTTTGCAGCTTTTCACCAGTCTCCACAGCCTTATTCAGTTCTGCCCAAGCCTCGTCACTGGCAGGTTGATTCATGGCTTCTTCAACTTCCCTAATTCTCCAGTTGAGTTCATCGATCATGTTAAGAACCTCTTCTTCGCTTGCCTCGTGGATCTTGTACATCTGATTACCACTATCTAACGTCATGTCGAGCTCCTCAATCAACCATTGATCAACAGTGCTGCTCTCCTTTGCTTTCGACAATACATCTGTACCGTATTCAATCGTAGCTTTCAATTCTGTCCAAGTCTCCTCACTGGCAGGTTGATTCATGGCTTCTTCGACATCATTGATTCTCTCGTTGAGTACCTCGATCATATGAAGAACTTCATCTTCGCTTGCCTCATGGATCTTGTACATCTGATTAGCATTCTGTAACGCCTCATCAAGTTTTTCAATCAACGCTTGATCAATGGTACTGATCTCCTTTGCTCGCGACAATACATCTGTACCATATTCAATCCTAGATTGCAGTTTTGCCCAAGTCTCCTCACTGGCTCCATTAATGTCTGTGAGATAGCCAGGATTCGATGTGCCTCCATCAATGTGGGCATACTCAATGCCAATATGATTCTCATCGTATGTCGTACCACGCCCACCAACGAGGTTAGGACTCTTCTCAAACATTTGTGCACTTTCGGTCACTTTCTTAGTCGTCCACCCATCGCCGACATAGATGGTGGTAAGTACATCACACTTATAGAACATACTTGTCATTTTCGTGACGTTCTTGGTATTGAAGCTGCTTATGTCGATAGTCTTCAGACTTTTGCAATTTAAGAACAGATCACCCATGTCTGTCACATTCTCTGTATTGACACCACTGAAATTAACGCTCTCCAACGTTCTGCAATCCTCAAATACCTGATGCATGTTTGTCACCTTGCTGAGGTTGAGACTGCTGAAGTCTATGCTCTTAAGGCTATGGCAGTCACCAAACATGGAGTTGATGTCCGTGACATTGTCAGTCTTCAGGTTGCTGATGTTTTTAATGGTTGTGAGATTCTCACACCCATAGAACCAGTAGGCGGTGCTTGTCAGCGTGGTGCAGTTGGCGAAAGAATCGTTGAAGACCACTGTTGTTATTTGTTCATTGACATCAGACCATCCAGACTTGGTTCCTTGTCCTCCCCACTGCTCAAACGGCCCGACGCTCATACCATTGCGTGCTACCTTTTGGTCATCGTAATAGAACGTTAGTAAGGTGTTGTTGTCGCTGAGAGCAGCATATGGTACTGCTTGGCTTGAACCTGAGAGGTAACCAGGATTTGTTGTGCTGTCTATGTGGGCATACGTGTAATCTACGTGATTTGTATCGTATGTCGTACCTGCACCACCAACAAGGGCTGTACATCCTTCGAATATTTTAGCTCCACGATCTTCTGACAAAATACTTCCTGTGCTCCATTTATCGCCGACATAGATTGTTTCTAATCTACTGCATTGTGAGAACATGCCAAACATGTCTACTACTTCCGATGTGTTGAAATTGCTTAAATCCAGGTTTGTCAAACTTGCACACTTAGCAAACATATAACTCATGTAATTTGCAATGGAGGTATCGAATCCACTCACATCAAGACTTTTCAAACTTGAACATGAATAAAACATATTATTAAAGTTGATAGTCTTGGACGTTTTGAAATTGCTAACATCCAGACTTGTCAAACCAGAACAACCCTGAAACATTTGCGTCATATGTGTTACTTCGGAGGTGTTGAATTTTGTGACATCTAAACTTGTCAAACTTGAACAAGACAAAAACATTTGACTCATGTCTGTTACGCTGGAGGTGTCGAATCCAGTAAGATCCAGACTTGTCAAACTTTTACATTCATTAAACATGTAACTCATGTTTGTTACGTTATTGGTCTTCAAGTTCTCCAAGCCCTTGATGCTTATCAAGTTATTGCAACCATAAAACCAATATCTTGTACTTGTTATTGTCGTACATTCTGCAAAAGAATTATCAAACACAACTTTTTCTATGTTTTCTCTTTGCTCATTCCAACCAGAGCTAACCTTATCAACAAAGGAGGTAACCGGATCAACATCGAGAGTAAACGGTCCGACGCTCATACCATTGCGTTCTACCTTTTGGTCATCGTAATAGAACGTTAGTAAGGTGTTATTGTCGCTAAGAACGGCATAAGGCACTGCTTGGCCTGCACCTGAGAGATAGCCAGGGCTAGATGTGCCTCCATCGATGTGGGCGTAGGTGTAATCTACGTTGTTCTCATCGTAAGTCGTACCTGCACCACCAACGAGGGCAGTACATCCGGTGAACATGTTATCTCCGGATTCTATGCTTTCTGTGCTCCATTCATTGCCGACATAGATTGTTTCTAATCCACTGCAATGATAGAACATTTGATACATGGTTGTTGCATTTGATGTATTGAAGCTACTTAGGTCAAGATTTGTCAAACTTGAACAATCCTCAAACATAGCAGTCATTACTGTTACGTTGGAAGTGTTGAATCCACTCACATTCAGATTTGTCAAATTTGAACAACCCGAAAACATTTTCCACATACGTGTTACGTTCGATGTATTGAAATTGCTTAAATCCAGACTTGTCAGACTTTCACAAGACCCAAACATAATTTCCATGGTTGTTGCCTTAGAGGTATCGAATCCGCTCACGTCCAGACTTGTCAAACCGGAACAGCCATTAAACATACCACTCAAGTCTGTTGCGTTGGAGGTGTCGAATCCAGTAACATCCAGACTTGTCAAACTTGAACAACCCCAAAACATACTACTCATGTATATTGCCTTGGAAGTGTCGAATCCAGTAACATCTAGACTTGTTAAACCAGAACAACCAGAAAACATACTTCCCATGTTTGTCACGTTAGCAGTATTGAAATTGCTAACATCGATACTTGTCAGACTTTCGCAAGCCCCAAACATAGAAGTCATATCAGTTACATTCGATGTATTGAAATTATCGCCTAATTCCAGACTTGCCAGACTTTCACAAGCCGCAAACATATAATTCATATCTGTTACATTCGATGTGTTGAAATTACTCACATCCAGACTTGTCAAACTAGAACAATTAGAAAACATATAACTCATGTCAGTTACGTTATCGGTCTTCAAGTTAACCAAGCCTGTGATGGTTGTCAGTTTAGTGAAACTATAAAACCAACAATATGTACTGGTTATTGTCGTACAGTTTGCAAATGACTCATCAAATACAACTTTTTCTATGTTTTCTCTTTGTTCATCCCAACCAGAGTTGACCGTTTCATTAGAGAGATCGAGGGTAAACGGTCCGACACTCATACCACCACGTATTGCCTTTTGATCATCGTAATAGAATGTTAGTAAGGTGTTGTTGTCGCTAAGAACGGCATAAGGCACTGCTTGGCCTGAACCTGAGAGATAGCCAGGGTTCGATGAACCTCCGTCTATGTGGGCATAATCAACGTTAACGTGATCTGGGTCGTATATCGTACCTGCACCACCAACGAGAGCTGTACATCCAGCGAACATCTCTGCTCCATATTGTTGTGACGAAATACTTTCTAAGCTCCATCCATTGCCGACATAGATTGTTTCTAATCCACTACATTGTGAGAACATGAACTGCATATCTGTTACACTCGATGTGGTGAAGCTACTAAGGTCAAGATTTGTCAAACTTGAACACCCCGAAAACATATAACTCATGTCTGTTACGTTTTCGGTCTTCAAGTTATCCAAACCTGTGAGTGTTGTCAAGTTAGTGATACCAGCAAACCAATATTTTGTACTGGTTATTGTCGTACAGTTAGCAAACGACTCATTAAATACGACTTGCTCTATTTTTTCTCTTTGTTCATCCCAACCTCTTTGACTGGACTCCGTAAACGGTCCGACGCTCATACCTCCTCGTTCCTCTTTCTTATTATCGTAATAGAAGGTTAGCTTGGTGTTGTCCTCGTTCAGTGCAGCGTATGCTTCAGAACTGCCAATCTCAACGATGGTAGTGAAATTGCTCCACTCGCTGACAGCCTTGTACGCTTCAACCTTGCCTTGAGGAACATAGAGCGGACAGTTGGCCGGCAGATGATCCCATACAGAAGACGTCTCGAAAGGCTCCTCGATATAAGAGGTCACAGAGGGGAACGAACATTCCCAAAAAGCGTAAGCGACAATGCTTGTCACACTGGCAGGAATCTCCAATGCAGGCAATTCACCCATTGAATCGAACGAACTATGCCCGATAACCTTTGTGGTTTCTGGTATCTTAGTACCTTTACAACCCATATAGAGTATGTCATCTGCAGTCTCCATAATGGCATTACAGTCGTCGCGGCTATCAAACTTGGGATTTTCCTCATCCACAGTAATAGTAGTCAGACTGGTACAACCCACCCACGGCTTTCCGTTAAGACCGTCAATAGTAGTCACACTGGCAGGGATATGAACAGTCGTTAAGCTAGTACATCTTTTGAAAGCACATTGCTCAATACTTTTGACGGAATTAGGAATCACAAATTCTGTGACACCAGCACAATCTTGGAAAGCATAATCATGAATTCTATTTACCGTATAGCCATGTGCTTTTGCAGGAATCGTAACAGTACCAGTCGTAGCCGTGTCAATAGCGCGCTGATCTTCCTCAGGTGCCATCACACGACATATTCTTTGTGTGGCATCATCAACACGGAATGACATTGTTACTCCCTCAACAGTCTCTGTAGTAAAGAAGTCGCCTTCGTTATAAACAAGTTTCTCCGCCAGGTAGCCAGGATCTGTTGCCTTGTCTATGTGAGCATAGGTGTAATCTACGTGATTTGCATCGTATGTGGTACCTTCACCGCCAACGAGGACTGTACATCCAGTGAACATGTCACCTCCAGATTCTATATTTTCTGTACTCCATCCATTGCCGACATAGATTGTTTCTAATCCACTGCATTGATAGAACATGAACTGCATCTCTGTTACAGTCGATGTGTTGAAGCTACTCAGGTCAAGATTTTTTAACCTTGAACAACCATAAAACATATAACTCAAGTCTGTCGCGTTGGATGTATTGAATAATCCACTCAAATTAAGACTATCCAGATTATAACAACTCTCGAACATCGAACTCATAGCTGTCACATTCGATGTATTGAAATGGCTTAAATTAAGATAAGTCAAACCAGAACAACCTGAAAACATTGAAGTCATGTTTTCTGCGTTAGATGTATCGAATCCTGTAACATCTAAACTTGTCAAACCGGAACACGACGCAAACATATGGCTAAAGTCTGATACATTGGATGTCTCGAATCCACTCAAATCCAAAGTTGTCAGCTTTAAACAACCCCCGAACATACTCCCCATGTTCGTTACGTTTTCAGTGTTAAAGTTGTTGAAATCTATTTGCAGACTTTCCAGAATTGAACAGCCGTCAAACATATTCCCCATGTTTTTAACGTTAGCAGTGTTAAAATTGCTCAAATCCAGACTTGTTAATTTTGAACAGTGACTAAACATACTACCCATTTCGGTTGTTTTGGAGGTGTCGAATCCAGTAACATCCAGACTTGTCAAACTAGAACATCCCGAAAACATAGCCCACATCGTCGTTACATTCGACGTGTTGAAATTATCACCAAAATCCAAGCTTGACAAACCAGAACACCCCGCAAACATTTCACTTATTTCTTTTGCTTTTTCAGTGTTAAAACTGCTAACATTCAGACTTGTTAAACCTGAACAACCCCTAAACATTCCATCCATGTATATTGCGTTGGAGGAGTCGAATCCAGTAACATCCAGACTTGTCAAACTAGAACACCCTCCAAACATGAGACTCATGTATGTTACGTTGGAGGTGTTGAATCCGCTCAAATTAAGACTTTCCAATTTCTCACAGCCATTAAACATGCACGACATGTCTGTGATATTATTGGTATTCAAGTTTTCCAAACCATCGATTTGTGTCAGGTTCGTGAAACCATCAAACCAATAACTTGTACTCGTTGGCGTATAGTTTGCAAATGAGCCATCAAATATAACATGACCTATGCTTTCACAATGTTCATTCCAACCTCTTCCATCGGCCGATGTAAACGGTCCGACATCCATACCACCTTGTGATTCCTTATCGTTATCGTAAAAGAACTTCAGTACGGTATGATCGCCACTAAGCACTGCATATGGCGTAAGCTCCTCATTCTGCACCTGTGCCGATGCAAAGATCGGTAACAGGGTGCATATCATTGAAAATATAAACTTCTTCATAGCCTAATCGTTTTAACGTGATAGAATAGGATTGGGGTTATGAGGCTCCTCAGGGATGATAACATACTCGTTACCCTCCTGCTTCACGAGGATATCGCTCTGAAGTACGATCTTCGTACCAGCCGTGACAATAAAGGTAGTCTGGCGCTCTTCCTCAGAGGGATTGCGATCGCAGATGACGCGGATATTACCGTTGCCGAAGCCAAAGGTAGGCTCTAAATGAATCCATGACACCGTCGAGGGGACGTAAGCATACCAAGCTGCATTACAGGTGACGCTCAGACTCAGACTGTCGCCTTCACTCGCAAACATGGGCATCTCATTGGTACTTACCCCCAGGATGATAGCCAATTTACCCTCCTGAGTGATGGTGAAGTTGAGATGGTTGTTCCCGGCTGTTGCCGTGAGCTCTACACTGCGGTTAGTATCGTCGTAAGCCTCTTTCACGCGGATGGGCACTTCGGTGGTACCTGTATTGCCGCTGGTCTGGCCTAACTCTAACCAGGAAATCCCCTCATAGCCTGTAATCGTCCAGTCGCTGTTGCTGGCGATGACAAGGCTCTGCGTGCCTCCTTCATCGGTGAAGTCGAATACCTCCTGGTTGATGCTCAGGGCGTCGTCGCTTCTCATCTGGCGCAGGGTGATATGCTGCTCAAGGCCACCTTTCGTAGAGATGATGATGGTGGCGGTGCGATCGAGCGACGAGTGGTTCTCTTCAGAGGTGAGTACCAGGGTACCGTTACCATCGCCGGAGCGTGGCGACACAGTGAGTGCTCCCCAGTCGCTATTGTCCACGGATGTTACATCCCAATGGCAGTCGGCATTGATCTTCACCTGCCAGCTGGTCTCTGAGGCGGGCATAGAAACATTCTTCTCCACCATCAGCAGCTCCTGGGCTGGCTTGGCTTCCGTCGTCTCGTCCGACGTGCAGGCCGTCAGTCCTGCCATGAGTGGCAAACCGACGCATATGCTGAATAGTAATCGTTTTGTCTTCATATCGTTCATCTGGTTAGTTTGCTGTCTGCGTGATAATCACATCGCTCCGCTGAGGGTTCTTTGAACCGGCGCTGACGGTAAGCGTCGTCAGGCGTTCCAGTGTAGCTCCCGGGTAGGGATCGCAGGTGATGGTGATCTCACCGTTGCCGATGCCTGCAGTGGGTGTGATGTGAATCCAGTTGATATCCGTAGGGATGGCAGCACTCCAGGCACCATTACTTGATACCTTTACTTTCTTTGTACCGCCGCTGGCAGAGAAGGTCTGCTCAATGGTATCTAACGACATGGTGATCAGCTGCTTGCCGTATTGTTTAATGCCGAAACTAAGGATATTGTCGCCTAAGTCGCCAGCAGATATCAGGAGTAGGGCATACCGGTCAGCGTCGTCGAAAGTCTCATCTACGGTGATGGGTACCTCGGCATTTCCATTGCCGGAGGTCTGTCCTAACTTCAGCCAGTTTGTATCGCCATCCGTTAAATCCATGATACCTAAAATCTCCCAATCGGTGTTACAGTTCACTATGAGGGTCTGTGTGCCGGCTGCATCGCTGAATTCGAAGACGTCCTGGTTGATGCTCAGGTCAGCACCGCTCCTGGTCTGCAGGATCGTCACATCCTGTTTCAGGCCTTTTTTGGTAGAGAGGGTTAAAACGGCGGTACGGTCCTGCGAAGAGTGGTTCTCTTCTGTGGTGAGCACCAATACGCCATTGCCCTCACCCGATCGGGGCGAAACGCTGAGTTCTGGCCAGCCGATATTATCTACGGCAGTGACCTCCCACTCACAGTCGGCGACAATCTTCACCTCCCAACTGGTCTCTGTGGGGCCAAAGGCCACCACTCTCTCCACGCTCAGCAGTTCATCCGAAGCCTTCGAGCTGGCATCCTCATCGGAGGAACAAGCCGAAAGACTGAGCACGAGGGCGGCCATTGTCCATATTTTGAATTGATATAGCTTATTCATACCTATATATTATATAAAAGGTGTAAATTAGAAAAGGAGGCTGACGCCGAGGCTTACCATGAAGCCACCGGGCTTGATGTCGCTGTTGTCGGCAATCTTCTTGAAGTTCTCGTCCTTGCTCATTTCAATAGAGTAGGCTGGATTGGCGAAGATATAGAGATGTTTGATGGGTGCCCAGAGGAATTTTGCACCGACAGAGAGACAGCTGGCCGATGCGCCGTCGCCATAAAGGTTCGTGCCATCCTCCACCGTACCCGACAGTCTTTCATACTCGTAACCCACCTGCGGGGTGATACCCAGACGCTCTGTGAGTGAGATCTGGTAACCCAGTTTCGCGGCAAACGTGGAGCGCTTATAGGATACGCTACTCAGGTAGGTGTCGTTGCCGTCGGTGCTGTACCATCTCACGTTATCGCTCTTGCTGAGGCCGAAGGTATAGCTGACCTGCAGGTCGAAATTCCTAAGAATGACGCCTGCTAAAGCCGTGGCGCCGCCTAATGAGCGGATGGTGTAGCCGCCTCCGAAGTAGAAGGCCATGGGCTTGATATATTTCACACGGGCCAGCGATACGGTATCGGTGGTAGTCTCGTTGTGGGTGATGGTAAACTCGCGATCGGTATCCACATAGCCCTTATGGCTGAAGGCCAGCTGATAGGTACCCACGGGCAGTGTCTGTAACTCAGCCACGTCAATGGGGGTGTTGCCGTTGAGGACAGCCTTCGCATTACGCGGACGGGTGTAGATGTTCAGACGTCCTGTGTGGGGTATCGGTGGGGCGGCAGTGATTGTGTTCTTCTGCTGCGGATGCACAATGAAGGTGGTCTTCACGGGGTCGCAGTCGTCCTTACGGGTCTCAACGGTATAGCTGCCCTCGCGGAGCTGGGTGCTCCAGGTACCGGTACCCACCTGATGGTCGTTGAACCAGATGTCGGCATCGTTCTCAGCGTTGATGATTACCTCGCCGAAGTGACTGCTCATGTCCTGCATCTTCACGTTTATCATCTTGGTCTCCTTACTGTCGTTGACTGAGACGACAACGGTGTCCTGACCCTCGTAGATGCCGTTCTGTGCCACGACGGCATGACGGCCGTAGTTCATATATCTGTTATAGATAGGTGCCTTGCCGACGTACTCACCGTCGATGGTCACGTCCGACTTGGCCCGTGAGGTGGTAATGGTGACGTAGCGACCTGTACCGATGTCGAGCAGCATCTCATAGGTACGTCCGCCCTGTACGGAAATAGGATAGAAATAGTCGCGCAGCACGCCAAACACCTCATGGGTGATGGTGAGCTTCTGAGCGCGTGGCGGTACGTAGAGCCATATCTCGCCGGCCTTCTCTTCCGTTCCTACTATACCTAACGAACCTCCGTTGAACAGGAAGCCGCGTTCTGGGGTGACAATCTTGATCAATGCTGCCTTTTCACCGTTCTGATCCAGTTTTTGAGTGCCACGGGTGTTGGCGGTCAAATCGGTATCTAAAAGTTTGAAACTTATCACGCTGATGTCATCAGCCATCACAGGAAGGATGCTGGTGATAAGAATCGAGCAAATGAGTAGTAAAGCTTTCCTCATAAGTCAGATAGTTGTTTTGGTGCCTATAACCTCCCGAATTCGGCTGTTAGTAATATAGTGATAGCTTAGTTGTAAGCCCAGACGTAGGGGTTCTCAGTAAATGGACGTCGTATTTCTGTGGCAAAGATAAGCATAATTATTAAAACTTCCAAATTTTACGTTAATTATTTTTTAATACCCCTCGTTATACGCGTCCCGATAAAGTGGTCAAATTGCTCCTTGACTTTATGAAGCTATTTTTCTTCAAACTATCACTTTTCTTTCTAACTGATTTAATACCAGTTTGTTAAGTGGAGTGATACTTTTTAGTAATCTATCACTACTATCACTCACAGTAAAACAAGTTGTTTTACCTTCGAAGAAGTTATCTTTTAGTATCGTTAAA
>JAEEGH010023918.1_pt1 | contig 12380 bp, 6 predicted proteins | sample 9134181 | NCBI WGS metagenome assembly JAEEGH01 (sample SAMN16246544, study PRJNA631951) | gut metagenome | biome: gut microbiome; feature: rumen; material: DP-attached | host: Bos | place: Iran: Karaj | collected 2018-10
CCACTCTGCCGACGAGTTCATCCGTATCTCGGAAATAGAACACGCCATCAGCACTTATGTACAATTGTTAGACAACTATTAATATGCAGACAAACAGTCATTTATCACGGCTCATTCACGACCAGGCCAAGAACTACGGCGACCGCGAGGCACTGATCTACCGCGACTTCGGCAGCAAAGAATGGAAGTCATGCTCGTGGAATCAGTTCTCGGATATGGTAAAGAAGGTATCAAATGCCATGCTGAACCTTGGTGTGAAGCTGCAGGAAAATGTAGGTATCTTCTCACAGAACTCCGTACAATACCTGTTTTGTGATTTCGGCGCCTGGGGCATCCGTGCCGTCACCATCCCCTTCTATGCCACCAGCAGTGAGCAGCAGATACAGTTCATGGTGAGCGATGCCAAGGTACGGTTCCTCTTCGTGGGCGAACAGGAGCAGTACGACAAGGCGCGTCGTGTGGTTTCGATGTGTCAGACACTCGAGCGCATCATTGTCTTCGATCGCAATGTGCGCATCTCCACCCACGACCCCAATGCCATGTACTTCGACGATTTCCTGAAGCTGGGCGAGAATTATCCGCGCCAGACTGAGGTGGAATCTCTGCAAGCACAGGCATCGATGGATGACATTGCCAATATCCTATATACCTCTGGCACCACGGGCGACTCCAAAGGTGTTATCCTCACCTGCGGACAATATCACGCTGCTTTCGAGGCCAATCACAAATGCGTGCCTGTAGGCGAAGACGACCGTGTACTGAACTTCCTGCCCTTCACCCATATCTTTGAGAAAGGCTGGAAGATACTTTGTCTGACGGAGGGTGCCAAGTTAATCGTGAACACCTATCCATTGGAGGTGCAGCAGTCGATGAAGGAGACACATCCCACATGTATGTCGTCAGTGCCCCGTTTCTGGGAAAAGGTCTACATGGGTGTTCTCGAACAGATTGAGAAAGCCAGTGCCCCCAAGCGAAAACTCTTCCAGCATGCCCTCAGTGTTGGTAAGAAACATAACATCGATTATCTCTCGAAAGGCAAGCGTCCACCTTTGGCCCTGCATTTCGAGTACGAGATGCTCAACAAGACCGTCTTTTCATTGGTCCGTAAGGAACTGGGCCTCGAGAATGCCCACTTCTTCCCAACAGCTGGTGCGACGGTCAATCCAAGGGTCGAGGAGTTTGTACATTCCATCGGCATCAACATGGTGGTAGGCTACGGTCTGACGGAGAGTCTCGCAACGGTATCCTGCAACCATCTTGGCGAACCCTTCACCGTGGGCGGTGTCGGCATCCCCATCGAAGGTCTCGACGTGAAGATCAGTGAAGAGGGTGAGGTACTGCTCAAGGGTCCCACCATCACCATCGGCTATTACAACCGCGAAGATCTGACAAAGGCAGCCTTCACCGACGACGGTTATTTTCGTACCGGAGACTCCGGTTATCTGAAAGACGGCGAACTCTTCCTGAAGGAGCGTATCAAAGACCTCTATAAGACCTCCAACGGCAAGTATATCGCCCCGCAGATGATCGAGTCAAAGCTGTTGGTGGATAAATTTATTGATCAGATAGCCATCATTGCCGACCAGCGTAAGTTCGTCTCGGCATTGATCATCCCCGTCTATCCCTTATTAGAAGAGTACGCGCGCGAGCACCATATCGCCTTCGAGAGTCGTGAAGAGCTCTGTGCCAACCAGCAGATCTACGACATGATGAAGGAGCGCATCGACACCCTTCAGCAGCAGCTGGCCCATTATGAACAGATCAAGCGTTTCACTCTCCTACCCCATCATTTCTCGATGGAGAAGGGCGAGCTTACCAATACGCTGAAGATCAAACGTCGCGTGCTCAACGAGAATTACAAAAAAGAGATCGACGCCATGTACGCTGAATAATCAGCGTATCCGTACTACCACGTTTTGACGGGCTGCGTCTGTCCGGCCTTCAGCTTGACGGTCTTCTGCTGATCGTTATACAACAAGGTAACGGTACTGTTATTCTTGGCCTTGATCTGGCAGGCACGTACCTTACCACCCTTCCATTCGAAAGAGACCTCGAAGCCGCCACGGGCACAAAGACCGCTGACGGCTCCTTCTTTCCATGCTTCAGGCAGGGCTGGCAACAATTCTATTGCCCATTGACCATTGACCATTGAAGACTGCATCAGCATCTCGCAGACGCCTGCTGTACCACCGAAATTTCCATCGATCTGAAAAGGCGGATGGGCATCGAAAAGGTTGGGATAGGTTCCTCCGCTGCGACGACGGTCAGGGCCACGATACTTATCAGGTGAGACATACGTCAGCAGTTTCTGGTAGATGTGATAAGCCTGTTCCGGTTTATGCAGACGTGCCCAGAGGTTGATGCGCCAGCCTGTGCTCCAACCGGTGGTCTTGTCACCCTTAATCTCTAATGACTTCTCTGCAGCTTTCTGTAGCGTGGCATCTGTCAGATGATTGCCAGGATAGAGTCCGATAAGGTGACTCTGGTGACGATGCTGGAAATCCCAGTCATCCCAATCGTAATACCATTCATTGATATCACCCATGTGACCAATGGTATAGGGGTGCAGACGGGCAAGAGCCTTCTCCATCTCCTTGTTCCTCTCGCCCAGGATCTTACCTGCAGCGATGGTGTTGATAAAGAGTTCGCGGATAATCGCCATATCGGCTGTGCCACCGTAGCAGGTCATACCATGATAGCCCTTATCCGTCTTGTATTCGTTCTCAGGCGATGTACTGGGGGCTGTGATGAGTTCACCAGGTGCCTTGGGATTCTCGATGAGCCAACGCAGACAGAACTGTGCCGCACCTTTCATCAGCGGATAGGCCACCGTGCGCAGATAATTCTTATCCTGCGTGAACTGATAACGCTCCCAAAGGGTATGAACGAGCCAGGCACCGCCCAAGTTCCAGTTGGCCCACTCCGGTTTCTCGTTCTTCTCGCCTACAGGATTGGTCATCGCCCAGATATCAGAGTTGTGGCTCGAGCACCAGCCCTCGTGGATGCCATAATAGTTCTTGGCTGTGTATTGTCCGTTGGCAGCGAGGGCTTTCACGAAGCCGTCGAGAGGTTGTGCCATCTCCGCCATATTCGCCACGAAGGCAGGCCAGTAATTCTCTTCAAGGTTGATGTTGACGGTGTAGTTGCCTCGCCAGGGCGACCAGAGATGGGGCGTCCAGAGACCTTGCAAGTTAGCAGGCACATTGTCTGTCCTCGAAGAGGAGATGAGCAGATAACGTCCGAATTGGAAATAGAGTTCTTCGAGGTAGCGGCTCTGGCCCCCACCATCAGTATAGGCCTTCAGCAAGGCGTCGGTATGATCGGAATACTCAGAAGACTCCGAGTCATCCGATTTCTCGGACAGTCTGATCTTCACGCGGTCGTAGATGGCCTTATAGTCAGCGAGATGCCTTTCGTAGAACTCGTCGAAACTGTAATTCTGCGTGTGCCAGATGTCATTGGCAACGTTTTCCAAGTAGGGTGCTCCCTCATTGACGGGATGTTTGTCGAAGCCGTTAAAGCTAGTCTCGTTGACGATATAGATAATTGCCTCCTTGGCATTCGTGATGGTCAGCGAAGAGTCGGCAGCCGACACCTCTCCATCAGTCTTCACATTGAGCATCGTACAGAAGTGGATGCTCTCCTGCGGATCACCTGTGGCATAGCCTGTCATCGTCAGTTGTGTGGGGATGCTCTTTACCTTATGGGGCACCTGTGCCGTCAGGGCGATACGACAGTTGACAGCGCCTCGCAAACGAATGGCGATAAGTTTATCAGGGTTTGAGGCAAAGTATTCTCTCGTGACAATAGCACCGTCGCGCACATAACTATCCTTGATAATGGCACTGTCAAGGTTGAGACTGCGGTGATAGTTGCTGATCTCGCCCAAGCCCAGATCTTTGATATGCAGCGTGCCGAGGGGTTGGAAATGCTGCGAGTTAGGTCCCTGCACATGCAACTGCAAGGAATCGGCCAATGCATAGTCCTCGTTGAAGAGTGCCTTGCGGATATCTGGTATCCACTTGTGGGCATCGGCATCGAGATTACGGTCCACGGGCTTGCCTGTCCACAGGGTAATGTCATTCAGGTAGATGATATTGTCGTCAGTACCACCATAGACCAAAGCACCAAGTTTTCCATTACCGATGGACAATGACTCTTCGAAATAGGTAGCAGGCTTGTCGTACTGCAGCACCATCGGTGCCTGGGTGGTTTGTGCCGTTGCCGATAGGCAAAATAGGGCGGAAATGAGCATATATTGCTTCATAATCATTGTTTTTTGGTTATTCGTTTGCAAAGATACAAATTATTTTGTATATTTGCAGCATAAAACCAAAAATTATAAAGCAATGCAACCCATAAAGACATTAAACGATATGATTATCTTCCTCCAGCAGCGAGGAGATAAGAAGCGTGTAGCCGTCGTGTGTGCCAACGATGCCAGTACCCGTTACGCTGTAGAGAAAGGCGTTGAAATGGGATTTATCGAGCCCATCTACGTGGATGGCGACGACAAGGAAGAGTGTGCCCGCAGAGCTGTGGCACTGTGTAAAAGTGGTGAGGCCGACATCCTGATGAAAGGCCTTGTGAATACTGATGTGCTCCTGCGCGCGATATTAGATAAGGAGAATGGCATCATCCGTCCTGGTCATGTGCTCACCCATGTGGCGATGGCCGAGATTCCCAAATATGAAAAGCTGCTCTTCTTTACCGATGCAGCCGTCATTCCCGTGCCCACAGAGGCCCAGCGTCGCCAGCAGATTCATTATATGAACTACGTCTGCCACGCTTTGGGCATCGAGGAACCTCGCATCTCGCTCATCCACTGTGCAGAGAAGGTCAGTGCCAAGACCTTCCCTTATACGGTCGACTATCTGGAGATTATCGCCGAGGCACAGACAGGCAAGTTCGGGCGTTGCATCATCGATGGTCCCCTTGACCTGAAGACTTCGCTCGATTCCGTGAGCCTGCGCGAAAAAGGTATCCACTCCGTCATCGACGGTCAGGCCGATGCGCTGATTTTCCCGGATATCGTGGCAGGTAATGTATTCTACAAAACGATCACGCTCTTCGGCTATGCCAAGACCGCAGGCGTGCTGCAGGGTACCCAGTGTTGCTGTGTGTTGCCCTCACGCGCCGACAGTCCTGAATCCAAATACTACTCTTTGGCATTAGCTGCAATATAACTCTATGAAAGAAAAAGATGAAGATACTCGTGATCAACCCCGGCTCTACCTCGACGAAGATGGCGGTCTTCGAGGATGAGACACCTGTGCTCGTCCGTAATATCGTCCACAGCCCTGAGGAGCTCTCCCATTTCGATGACGTGATAGAGCAGCAGGATTTCCGTCGTCAGCTGGTACTCGACGAATTGCGTCAGGCTGATATCCCAGTGGAGTTTGATGCTGTCATCGGTCGTGGTGGACTGGTGAAGCCCCTCGAAGGCGGTACCTATGAGATCAACGACCTGATGATTCAGGACACCCACAGCGGCATCGCCCTCCATAATCACGCTTGTAACCTCGGTTGCCTGATTGCCCATGAGATTGCGGCAACGATCCCTCATTGTCGTTCGTTTATCGCTGACCCCGGTGTCGTCGACGAACTCAACGACTATGCCCGCATCTCCGGCTCTCCGTTGATGAACCGCATCTGCATCTGGCATGCTCTGAACCAGCGTGCCATCGCCCGTCGCTATGCCGCTGAGATCGGCAAGGAGTATGAGGATCTGAATCTGATTATCTGTCATATGGGTGGCGGTATCTCCGTAGCTGCCCATGAGAAAGGAAGGGCGGTAGATGCCAACAATGCCCTTGATGGCGAAGGACCGTTCTCACCCGAACGCGCAGGCTCCTTGCCGGCTTCCGATCTGATTCGTCTTTGTTTCAGTGGTAAGTATAATGAGAAACAACTCCTGAAACGTATTGCGGGTAAGGCTGGTTTGAATGCTCATCTGGGTACCAATGATGTGCGTGAGGTGCTCCGTCGTATCGAGGACTATGGCGACAAGCACGCCAAACTCATCCTCGATGCGATGATCTATCATGTGGCAAAGAATATCGCTTCTGAGAGTGCGGTGCTTTGCGGCAACATCGATGCTATTTTGCTGACAGGAGGACTAGCCCGTTCAGAGTACATTGTGAGTCGTCTGCGTGAGCGTATCGGCTTCCTCGCACCCATCCGTTGTTTCCCTGGTGAGGACGAGATGGAGGCGTTGGCCCTCAATGCCCTAGCCGTACTTCGCGGCAAACGAAAAGCGAAAGAATACAAATAAAATAAATCCCCGCCGACTGGCGGGGATTATTGTTATGCATCGATATTCGCGTAGGTCGCGTTCTTCTCAATGAACTGTCGACGCGGCTCAACATCATCGCCCATCAGCATCGAGAAGATCTCGTCGGCCTCAGCGGCGTTCTCGATGGTCACCTGCTTCAGCAGACGGTTCTCGGGATTCATGGTGGTCTCCCAAAGCTGCTCTGGGTTCATCTCACCAAGACCTTTGTAGCGCTGTGTGTGCAGGGCAGTGGCGTTCTCGTCGCCAGCCACATACTTGTCGATGAAGGCCTGACGCTGCTGCTCGGTGTAGCAGTACTCCGACACCTTCTTATAAGTACACTTGTAAAGCGGTGGGGTTGCAATATACAGATGGCCTCCCTGAATCACCTGCGGCATGAAACGGTAGAAGAGCGTCATGATCAGCGTGTCGATGTGCGAGCCATCGACGTCGGCATCGGTCATGATGATGATCTTGTCGTAGCGCAATTTCTCGATATTGGCCTCGCGGTCACCCTCGCCCTCAACACCGAAACGAACACCGATACTCTGGATGATGTTCATCACCGACTCTGCCTCGAACACACGGTGCCACTGTACCTTCTCCACATTCAGGATCTTACCACGCAACGGCAGGATTGCCTGGAAATGACGGTCACGACCCTGCTTGGCACTTCCACCTGCTGAGTCACCCTCGACGAGGAAGATCTCACAGTCCTTCGGATCCTTGTTAGAACAGTCAGCCAGCTTACCAGGCAGACCGCCACCCGTCATCGGGTTCTTGCGCTGCACACTCTCGCGGGCCTTGCGGGCGGCGATACGGGCGGTAGCAGCCAGCACCACCTTGTCGCAGATCATCTTGGCCTCCTTCGGATGCTCCTCCAAGTAGTTGGCCAATGCCTCGCCTACGGCCTGTTGCACAGCACCAGCAACCTCCGAGTTACCAAGCTTGGTCTTGGTCTGACCCTCAAACTGAGGCTCAGCCACCTTGATGCTAATCACTGCTGTAAGACCCTCGCGGAAGTCTTCAGGTGCAATCTCAATCTTGGCTTTCTCAATCTGCTTGGAGATCTGAGGATCGTTGTCGGCATATTTCTTCAGAGTACGGGTGAGGGCAGCACGGAAACCAGCCAGATGGGTTCCACCCTCAATCGTATTGATATTGTTCACGTAGGAGTGGATATTCTCCGAATAGTCGGTGTTGTACATCACAGCCACCTCGATGGGGATACCCTGCTTTTCTGTCTTCAGATAGATGACATCATCGACGAGGTGCGTGCGGTGACGGTCCACGTAGCGCACAAACTCCTTCAGACCGTCCTTGGCATGGAACACCTCGGGCTGCTTCAGGTTGCCCTCCTCATCAGGACGCAGGTCGGTGAGCGTAATGGTGATGCCGGCATTCAGGTAGGCCAGCTCACGCATACGACGGGCAATGATGTCGTATTTGTATTCTGTCGTGGTGAAGATAGAACCGTCGGGCCAGAACTGCTGACGGGTACCCGTCTTGTCCGTATCGCCCACGATCTTCACGTCGTAGAGGGGCTTACCCTTCTCGTATTCCTGCTGGTAGATATGTCCGTTACGGAATACCTGTGACATCATATGGGTGGACAGGGCGTTCACACAGCTGACACCCACACCGTGCAGACCACCAGACACTTTATATGAGCCCTTGTCGAACTTACCGCCGGCATGAAGCACGGTCATCACGACCTCCAAGGCGGAGCGCTTTTCCTTTTCGTGCATGCCTGTGGGGATACCACGACCATTATCGAGTACGCTAATTGCGTTTCCTTCCAAAATATCCACGGTGATGTGGTCACAGAAACCAGCCATCGCTTCGTCGATGGAGTTGTCGACCACTTCGTAAACTAAATGATGCAGGCCACGGAAGTGAACGTCACCGATATACATGGCGGGACGTTTGCGGACGGCTTCGAGGCCTTCAAGCACTTGGATTTTATTAGCACCGTATTCTTCACTTGCTAATTCTTTGATTTCTTCTTCAGTCATTTTCAGATACTTACGTTTTTAGACATTAAAAAACAAAAGTACGAAAATTTTCTGAAAAAACTGTGCCTTTTTTGAAGTTTTTTTTGACTTTTTTTCAAACAGTTTTCAACCGCTCAGAAACGCATTTTCAGACCGGCGAAAAACTGGATTCCAGTCACTGGATAATCGTAGTAAAGCTGGTAGTTTTGGTTGAGTACATTGTCCAATTTGGCGAACACCGAAAGTTGGTCGTTGAAGCTATAATCGGCACCAAGGCTGAGGTCGTAGACATCCTTCAATTTTACCACGTCATACTGGGGAGGATACTTGGTCATCCAATAGATGCCATAATGCCAATCCTTGGCATAGCGCTCACCCTGATAGAAGAAAGTAGTATTAAACGCCAGCTTGTCGTTGACATCGTAAGTCAGTTTCAGCTTGCCTTCCATCTTAGGACGATGCCAAGGGCAATCCTCGTTAGTCATCTGGTAATTGTTGTAAGCGAAACCCAAATCGGTCGATAAGCCGCCACGCAGTTTCACACGCATATCAGCCAGTACGCTCACCAGTTGGGTCTCATCATAAACTACGTCATACTTATTGGAAAACCCTTGCCAGTCAGGGACTTGCCTATCATGTACAAAGAACGGGTCGTTATCAGTATGACGATAACGCACACCCAAATGCATGTCAACCACTTCGCCGATATTGGTGCGCACACCACCATCGAAACCAAGCTTGACGTTTTGTGCCAACAACCCGAGATGATCGCATCCAACAAAGGGATTCTCACTGATGATTTCACTGTAGGTCAGCAATTTTTTACCACCGTTAAGACCAGCATAGAATTCCAACTTCTTGTTCAGCACATACAGACTCCCACTGACATCGGGGCGTACCGTCAAGAAATGATCCTTGTTCTGGACGCGATTCACGCCATCCAGACGAACACCTAAATGGAGCTTATAGAACTCATCACCCATTTCAAAGTACGGATTGACTTTCAAGAGATAAAGATCATCCCTGTCTCCCACCAGCATCCCCGTCCAATCGAGATGGCTCTTGTCGTAATACTCGTATTGAGCCCCGACATCCACACCAATTTTCTGTGGATGGCTCTTGTCGCCCCACCAGTTCTGGGTATAGCCTAGACCGTATTCAGCACCCAAAAAATGCTCCCTAGCGTAGGTGTTATCGAAGGTATAATGATAATCCATGCCAAGCTGATGGCTCACCTCACCCGTACGAGTGGTAGTGGGAACCATACCAAAATGTCCACCAATCGTGTTGTAGATCTGTTGGGGACAACACTGCTCAATCTGTTCATTGGTCAAGGGATGGTTCAACAAATTCACACCGTAATAGTGAACCATGTCGTTCTTGTAATAGATATTGCCGCCCAGTTGGACATTTTTGTACTTGCTGCTGGTAAGGCCCACTTCAAAGGCATTGTTCATGAAGCTCGAGGGCGCATAGTCCTTGATGTCAAGCCAAGAGGAATAATGCTTGATGCCCACGCCCAAGCCCAGGTTTTTGGTCAAATTGGAATTGTGCTTGTAGAGGAATACTGGTGAGATACGTGTTCCAAAGCCAACCAGCAGGAAATTTTTGGTTGACTCAGGCATTCGTGCATTTTTACCACTATAGCTCTGCGCGCTCATCTTTTCCAAATCGATCGGAAAACGGCGATCAATGTCCATCAGATGGATCTCCGTGTCCGGCATCTCAAACTTTTGTTCAGGGGTCTCGGGCTGCAACACGATTTTGTTCACCTTGTTCACCTTCGGGCGATAGGTGCCCTCGATGGTAACCTCTTCGTTGTGTTGGGCAAAGGCGCTAAAACTCAAAAGGAGCGCTGCTGCTAAGGCAATATCTTTGATTCTCATTATTCTGAAATTTGATTAAGATGGTTCTGGGCTTCATTTTTCAATTCGGCAATGGAGCAATTGTCTACCACGCTGCGGAGGGTCTCGCGGGCCTGGAAGCGGTTGTCCTTGGCCACATAGACATCGGCCAGCAGGATGAACGACTTGGCTACCCAATACTCATGGTTCGAGAACTGTTCTGCAATGCTGAACACACGATTTTCCGTGTCGTCAAGGTTGTTTTGCTTGAAGGAGGCTTGGGCGGCATAATAGGCACTCTCTGCACCATAGACCGATTTGTCGGCTCCGCTACTCTTGTCAAGCCAGGTGATAGCGGTGTCGTAGTTGCCTTTCATGAAGTACGACTTGCCCAGGATGTGGTTTACCTGATTGGTCTGTTCCTGTGTCAGGTCTTTGGAACGGCTCAAGCTCTCCCCCATTTCAATGGCTTTGTCGTAATTGTTCAGGAAATAGTAGCTCTTCATGCTGCCTTCGAGGGCTTCCAACTTGCGGAGCGGTTCCTCGGTGATGTTGACCAACCGACCGTAGTATTGACCAGCCTTGTCGTAATGGTTGTGGTCATATTCGATACGAGCCAGCTTCAGCAAGGCTTCGTCGGTATAGTCGTTGTCGGGTTGGCTCACGATATAGTTCAGGTGGGTTTTCACCTCTTCCTCGGTACCGACCTTCTCGGCACATTCTGCTGCATAGTGACGGGCTTTCAATGAGTAGGCTCCCTTGGGGAAATGATCGAAATAATACTTCAACGCCTTTTCTGCATCCTGATAACGGCCGTCGAGGTAGAAATCCTCTGCATTGGCAAAGGCCAGCGAATCTTGCTGGGTCACCTGCACCTGTCCAGATCCTGACGACTCAACGTAACTGAAGTACTCGTTGAGGTTGTTTTGTTCCATATAAATGTTCCGGACAATCCCCAAGGCATCGCGTGACTCGTCGGTGTTGGGATAGTTCTTGATGAGCATCTTCAGGTTGGAGAGGGCCAGGTCATACTGGTTGTTGTTGTAATAGATCATGCCCACTTTCATGAGAGCCTGACGGGTATAGGAAGAGCGCGGACGTTCCTTAATCAAGCGATTGAAGGCGGCAATGGCCGAACGCTTGTCGCCATAGACAAGATGGGTATTGCCAATCTCGAAGAGAGCACGGTCGTAATAACTGGTGGAGGGATAGGTGCTCACCACGGTTTCCAACAAGTTGATCTTCTGGTTGGAATTGCCCTTGGCACCATAGCAGAGCCCTTGTTGGAAAAGCGCATAGTCGGCGTTGCGTTTGTTGATGCGCGTGGCCAAGTCGTAATAGTTGATGGCCTCGTTGTAGCTGCGGTCGACAAAACTGCAATCGCCCAAACGGATATAGGCATCGCTCTTGAGTTCTGCCTGACGGTCGTCACACTGTTGGACAAAGCTTCTAAAATACTTGACCGCAGCATCGTAATCGGGTTTCTGGTAACAAATATAACCCAAGCCATAGTCGGCTTTGACTGCCAACTCACGGTTGGAAGCGGCATTGTTCTTCACCTGCTTGTAATAGCGTTCGGCCGTGGCGAAGTCGTTTGCAGCGTAGGCTGACTCTGCAAGCCAGAAAGTGGCTTCGGCTTTTCGGCTGCCCGACTGTTTGCCATTGAGAATCTTGGAGAAGCAGGCTTGTGCCTTGTCGTAACGCTGACCTTGGAAGTGGTCGATCCCCGTAGCGTAAAGCAGCTCATCATAGACAGAACGCAACTCAGGACTCTTTTGGCGCATCTTCTCCAAACGTTCAAGGGCCTCATCGTTGCGTTGCGCATTGAGCAACAGATAAACGGCAAGTTCCTCGGCTTCGGCTTTGCGGCTCGAATTCGGGTTCTCCGTCACAAAGGCATCCAACTGGGCGACCGCTTCGTTGAAAGGATCGGTGCCTGGGATGAGGCTCAGATGGGCGTAATTGAACAAGGCATCCTCGCTGATGGCCTTGTCGAATCCCGCTGCGTAGGCCGTATAATAGGCATTGCGGGCATATTTGGGCTGATCTGTTTCGGCATAGCATGAAGCCAAATAATAAGAGGCATATTGGCCGATGGTGTCTTTGTCCGAAGCTGCCTTTTGGAGCTCGGCAATGGCACCTTTCGAGTCGTTCGTCTTCATCCTGCACACCCCCATCTGGTAGAAAGCCGCACGATTCATGTCACGGTTGTGGTTTTTGGTAACATAGGTGTAATACACCAAGACTTGTTGGTAATCCTTCTGCTGA
>JAEEGH010023919.1_pt1 | contig 12380 bp, 4 predicted proteins | sample 9134181 | NCBI WGS metagenome assembly JAEEGH01 (sample SAMN16246544, study PRJNA631951) | gut metagenome | biome: gut microbiome; feature: rumen; material: DP-attached | host: Bos | place: Iran: Karaj | collected 2018-10
TCGCCGCCCGCGACCGACGACGTCACGGTGAACGCCTTGTCGCCGAACATCATGCTGGACGGCAACTTGAGCGAATTGCCCTTTATGTCGATCACAATGCCTTCGTCGAACTGGTAAACCATCCCCACCGTCGCATCGACCTCGCCGAGGCCTTCGGGCATTGTGAACCCCGTCATGACAAACATCGAGGGCGACACTCCCTTCGCCTTGATCGCCGTGTATTCCGCGTATGAGGAGAAGCGTACCTGCATGTCGCTCGTCACGCCGTCGGTCCACTCATCGGGATACGGCGTACCGTCCGCCGCGAAGAACTGCCATTCGTCGTTGGCGACGTCAAGTGTAGCGTATGTCGGCGCAACGGTCGTCTTCACATAGAGGCCATCCCCGCGCGCGACAAGCGCGATCTCGCGCTCCGCCGCCGTCCAGCCGTCGCCCGCCAGCGCGAAGGAAACGGAAAGGTCCGGCTGGCTGCTCCACGAAACAAGCTTGTCGCCGACGGCGATTGTCCGTGTACCCACGTAAACCGTCACGGTAGAATCCTCGGGGAACGCAATTCCCCTGCTGCCGTCGTATGTGGCCGAAAGGTCGAACAGGTCAAGCACCGGCGAGAGGTGCGTCGCGTCGCCTAGCGTGACCTTCGGATTGCCCGTACAGGTGCTCTTCGGCGAGTAGCGCCCGAGAACCGTCACATTGTACAATACGCCGTTGCGCGGATAGTACGCCCCGCGCATCACGAGGTTGCTCACCGTCATCGGCTGTTCGCCGCCGAGCGCCTTGCCCTGCGCGACCTCGAAATCCGCAAACGGCGCAGAGATGCCGTTGCCGTGCGGGTACACACTGCTGTTCGCGCCGTTCGAGCCCGGCGAGATGTTCGAGACAATCCTGCCGGCGTCAACCACGTTCGCGCTCCAGATGATGAACCGCGCCGAACCGTTGGCCGTAAGCGTGTGGCCGTTGAGCGCAATGTCGATCGTGCCGCCGTTGTTGTTGAGGTTGAAAGCGTCGTCCTTGACTATCTTGATCGACGCATCTCCGGAAAGGGTCAGGCTCCCGATGTAGGATGCGTTCCAAGCAGTCCGACTCCCGTTGCCGTTACCGTAGATTGCGCCGTTGCCGTCCGGACCGTCGCCGGCGATCGTCACGTTGTAGCCGTTGAGCGTCTGGTAATCGGCATTGACGACGATCTGCGCATTGGATGCAACGTTGATTGCCGAGCCCCATCCGCCGAATCCACAGTACTCAGAAGTGTTTTTCGTGTACTTGAAGCTGATCTTCCCCGCGTTCACGTCCGTGCCGCCGGTGTAACGCTGCTGCTTGTTGGAGGTGTACGTGCCCGCGCCCAGCTTGACGACCTTCACCGAGTTGGAAATGGCGACCGTTGAGTTCTGGAACGTGCCGCCCGCCACGTTGATGCGCAGCTCGCCGCCGCCGCGCTCGATCTCAGGGCCGTCGGCAAACGCCGTCCCGGTCGCGCTCGGGGAAAACGTCCCGCTGACTTTGTCGTAGAGGCCGACCGCATTGTCCGACAGGCGCCTTGCAGGGACGTAGTTGCGCACGAGCGTCGCCTGCGGATTGTAGATCTTGAACGAATAGATTTTGAATGCGCCATTGCCATTGACGTTGCCGCCGAGATTCCTCGCGGGAAGGTACATCGTCTCGTTTATTGCAGTGGGGCTGTTCACGTTCGATGTGTTGTTCAGGGTCTGCGTCCCGTCATACTTGAACGTCCGTGAATTGCCCTTCCACGAAGCCTCGATCGTGCAACGCTCGTTCTGCGCGACCGGTGACGAACTGTTGTACTGCGCTCCATTGTAGAACATGACCCATTTTGACTCGTTGCTGACAGGCCATACCCAGAGGCCGTACGTCTTGCTTGTACTCGTATTCCCGTCGTTTCCCTTCCCCGCGCTGATGAGAGGCTTGTATATCCCTGTTCCGACATTTCCGGTGTACGTGACGTCGGCGACGATCTTCACCTCCGAGACGGCCTTGACGCCCGTGTCGATGTATTGCGTACCAGTCGATTCGACGTATTCGAGCACCGCATAGCCGCCGGGGAGAACGGACGAGTATATCGAGCCGTTGCCCGCGAAACCGGAAACGGTCAGGTTGTGTCCGTTGAGGTGGATGCCCGCGTCGGCCGCGATGTTCACCGTGCCGAGCGAAGTCCAGTCGGCGTCCTCCGTCAGCATGACGTGTTCCGTGATGTTCGTATCCGCCAGCGACGACGAAACAGCCGCCGCGCAGACTGCAAATGCGGACGCAACGCGCAACGCTCTTTCCATGTCCATTGCCAGTTTCTCCTTTTATGTCTTGAAGTCGAACGCTATTGTATTTTTTCCCTGCCGAAAGTCAAGCCAAAACGGCGTTTTGAGGCCCCATACTCATTCAGGTAAAAGGCGCGATGGACCACCCGGTTTACCAGGTGGTAGTATCTGTCCGTTTGAAAGTTCCTTGGGCGTCGCATGGCAGACAGTTTACCAAAAATTCAGTCACTCCACCACTCTTACTCCACCAATCGTGTCTGACCCTCGGCCTCCCTCTTGGCGAATAGCATGTCAAAGCAAGGCGGCGAAGTCACGCATCCCGCAGTCGAACCGCCGCGCGTCAGAGGCGGATGCAGGATATCGAATGTGGCGGAAGCGCCACTTTGCCGTCCTCGACCGGGAACGCGACTTCCGCCGGGATGACGCGACTCTCGCTGCCGATGTCGTTGAAGGCGTCGGGCGAATCGCCCGCAAGCACGGTGGCCTTGAGGGCCTTTGCGGACGTCAGGGCGGAAACGTCAAGCTGCACCGCCGCGTCGGGATGCTTGTTGGCTACGGCCATCACGCGGCGCGAGCCGTCGTCGGAGACGGTGAGCACGGCGTCCAGCACGGGGACGGCGGTCTTGCCGTCGGAAAGCCTGCCGCAGTCCACGTCGAGCGCGGAGAAGTTGGGCTCGAGCAGGTGCGTGTACATCCAGAACACGTGGTATGTGGTGCGTTTGACGATTCCCTTGTCATGCACGAAAATCGCGCCGCACGTGTTCACGACCGGCGAGAAGTTCGCCATTTTCACGACGTCGCAGCGGCGGAGGCAGGTGTTGAGGAAGCAGGCGGTGAAAACGGCGTCCGCCATGGTGTATGACGCAGCCCTGTCGTTCACGCGGCACGCCTTGTAGTTCATGACGGCGCCGCGGCGGTAGTTGCCGAGGCCGGGGTGGGCCCAGCCGCGCAGGTTCCATTCGTCGAACGCGATGCCGACCTTGCCGCCGCCGAATCCGGCTTTCTCCAGCACGGCGACCGTGCGCTCGATCTCGCCCTTGGGGCGTTCCGTCTGCATCATGCACTTCAGGTACGGTTCGTAGCCGCCGGCGTAGTATCCGTGAATGCTCACGTAGTCGAGAAGGTAGCCCGCCGTCTTGAGCAGCGGAAGGGACCATCCTTCGTTGGGCAGGGCGAGGGCGGGGGCGAGAAGCTTTATGCGCCGGTCCGTGCCGCGCATCATCTTTGCGCTCTCGCGCACGAGCGGACCCCATTGCTGGACGGTCTTCGCGCCGATTTCGTGCCCGCCCCAGTTTTCGTTGCCGACGCTCCAGTACATCACGTCGTGCGGCTTCGGGTGGCCGTTCGCGATGCGCCGGCGGCCCCACTTGCCGACGTTGAGGTTGCAGTATTCGACCCAGTCGCTCATCTCCTCCTCGTTGCCGGTTCCGGCGTTCGTGCAGATGTAGGGTTCGCATCCGACCTTGCGGCACCACTTGACGTACTCGTCCGTGCCGAACGTGTTGGGGTCCTCGACGGCCCAGGCCTTGTTCCACATCGGCTGGCGGTTCGGCCCGACGCCGCACTTCCAGTGGTAGTCGGAGACGTAGCATCCGCCCGGCCAGCGCACGATCGGGCACTTGATCTCGCGCAGCGCCTCGATCACGTCCTTGCGGAAGCCGTCCTCGTCGGATAGCGCGTGCTTCGGCCAGAAGAGCCCGCCGTAAACCTGGTTGTCGAAGTGCTCGATGAAGTGGCCGAAGATCATCGGGTCGTACTTCATGGCCTTCGCGCCTTTCGCGGGCGCGGCGGATGCGGCGCGGCGCGAGGTGTCGGCGACGGTGGCGGATTCCATGACGAGCCGCCCGTCAAGCCAGGCGCGGATTCTTTCGTCGGTGCATTCGACCTTCACGTCGTACCAGCGGTCTTGCTCGATCGAACCGGCGACCTGCACGTGCTTGAACGGCGGCTGTTCGATTCCGTGGGATTTGTTGTACCATCCGCCGAAGATTACCCATTCGCCGCCGCCGGCCAGATGCGGCACGCCGGTCTGCACGAGGAAACCCTCCGGTCCGTCCACGCGCCGCGCCTTGACGGAGAGCGTGACGTTGCGGAACGTGCCCGGAATGGAAAGCACCGCGGCCCCGCGCTCTGCGAAAGACGCGGTTTGGGAAAGCATCCCGTTTGCAGACGTCCACTTGCCTGCGCCATGGCTCGTCCAGCCATTGATGCCGGAGGCGTCCTTGAAGTCGCTTGAAAACAGCGTTTCGCCGGATTGTCCGGTGATGCGCAGTTCCTTGAAGTCGGCCTTGGTCGAGTATGCGCCCAGGCCGAGACGGAAGTCGAACGCCTGCGCCGCCTGGAACGTGCAAAGGCACGCCATGGCCGCAACAATGTTTTTCATGTTTCCAGTCTCCATTTCAGGTTTCTCCTTGACGGATAATAGTATATCAAAACATAACGGGGAGGGTCGCGCTCCTGCGCGACCGATGCAACGGACGCGCGGGAGCGCGTCCCTCCCGGGATGCGCCTTGCCCGCTACTTCACGATGACCACAATCCCGAGCTTGCCGATACGCGCCTTGCCGCCAACACTGAGGCCGCGGTCGTTGGCGGTGCAGAAATCCACCGTGCCGCCCGCGATTTCGAGACTGCCGGAACCGCCGCTCGTCGTGCCGACCTGTCCGCTGTCGCATGACGGGAATTGTGGTATAATGTTGCGCGTTATGCTAAACAGAGCAAATGACGGCAGCCAATCACATCAAGGAGGAATGCAATGCAAATAACATCAAAGGCAATTCTTGGCGACGCCGTGGCGGCGTTTGCCGCAGTCGCGGCGTGCGGAGTGCTGCAGTCGTGCGCGGCCGGCGGGGCGGGCTTCGTTCCGTCCGCCGAGGCTTTGTTCCCGTTGAGCCGGGTGCGCCTCACCGGCGGGCCGCTCCAGTGGCAGCAGGAGCAGAACCGCAAGTACCTTCTGCGCCTGGAGCCGGATCGGATGTTGAGCCGCTTCCGCAGCGAGGCCGGCCTGAAGCCGAAGGCCGCGCAATACGGCGGCTGGGAGTCGCCGAGGCACTTGCTCGACCTGCCGGGCGCGATACTCGGCTTCTACATGGCCGGGGCGGCCATGACGGTGGAGGCCACCGGCGACGAAGAACTGAAGCGAAGGCTCGAATACATAGTGGACGAGCTGGAGGCCGTGCAAAACGCCTACGGGGACGGATACGCGCTCGCGATAAAGGGGCGGCAGGGTCTTTTCGACGAGATCGCCTCCGGCAAGATCGACCTCGTATACAGTCCAAAGTCGCAATACGGATACATGGTGAACGGCCATTTCGCGCCGGTCTACACGTTGAACAAACTGCTCATCGGCCTTTACCGCGTCCATGTCGCAACCGGAAGCGAGAAGGCGAGGCGCGTGTTCCTGCGCCTTTCCGACTGGTTCGGCGGGAAGGTCGTGGACAGGCTTTCCGACGCGCAGCTGCAAAAGCTCCTCGACTGCGAGAGCGGGTCCATGCCTGAAACGTACGTGGAGGCGTTTTTGATGACGGGCGACGAGAAGTACCGCCGCTGGGCCAGGCGCCTATGCCACGAACGCGCCCTCGCACCGCTCGCCGACGGGAGGCTTTCGCATCTCGATTTCCACCACGGGAACAACGAGATACCGAAGTACACTGGCTTCGAGCGCGTCTACCGCGTCACCGGCGAGGAGCGGCTGCACAAGGCGATTTCAAACGCATGGCGCGCGTTCTCCGGCTTGCATTCGTGGGCGAACGGCGGAAACACGCTGGGCGAGCATCTTTTCCCCGAGGCGATGTTCAAGGAGAAGCTCTTCCTCGACGGCGGCCCGGAGTCCTGCAACTCCGTGAACATGCTCCGGCAGACCGAGGCGCTGTTCCAGACGGAGCCGTCGCCGGACAAGATCGACTTCTACGAGCGCGTCCTCTTCGACCACCTGCTTTCCACGCACGACCCCGTGCTGGGCCGCGCGATCTACTACACTCCCGTGAAGCCGGGCGCGTCGCGCACCTATTCGGACGAGTTCGACTCCATGTGGTGCTGCACAGGCACGGGGTTCGAGGCGCCGGGCAAATACGCGCAGATGGTGTTCACCCATGCGCCGGACGATAGCGCCGTGACGGTGCAGCTTTTCGCGCCCGCCACCCTCGACTGGAGGGAGCGCGGCGTGAAACTGCGGCAGGACACGGCGTTCCCCTACGGTGAAACCTCGTGCATAAAGGTGGACGCCGTCGGCGCGGACGCGGCCTTCACCGTCAAGGTGCGTCGCCCGGCGTGGGCCGGCGAGGGGTTTGCGGTCTACGTGAACGGCGAACGGCAGACGCGCGCGGGAGCGGGATGCGTCGAAATCGCCCGCAGATGGAAGGCGGGCGACCGCATCGAAGTGGAGTTCCCGATGTCCTTGCGGGCAGAGAGGCTGAGGGGGTCGAAGGAGTACATTGCGTTCTACTACGGGCCGACGCTTCTCGTGGGCGACTGCGGAAGCGGTGGGATGAAGCCGGGCGACTACATCGCCCGGCCGGCGAGCAGTCCAACGTCAAGCTGGAAGCGAGACGGGCGAGTGCCTATGCCGACCGTTCCGCCAGGGGCGTTCGCAGACCCGGCATCATGCCTTGAGCGCACTGCGTGCGGGGCGATCGCGTTCCGTCTGGTGGGAAGCGAAATCATCCTGAAGCCGATCTACGACCTGCATTTCAGCCATTACCACACTTACTTCAGGATGCTAAGCGAAGAGGAGGAGCGGGCGTTCGCCGAGGCCGCCGCGAAGGAGGCCGGCCTTTCGAGCCGTGCGACGGACAGCGTGAAGATCGGCGACGAGGGCTCGGAGAAGGCGCATGGCCTCGCCGGAGTGAAAACCGCGTCCGGCGCCGGGCTGTACGGAAAGTACGGCGACTACAGATGGCGTCACGCGCTTCCAGGCGGCTCTTTCAGCTACAGGCTTGCCGTCGGCGGCAAGCCCGGCGGACGGACTCTCGTGGCGGAATACTACAAGCGCGAGTTCGGGAACAGGGCGTTCGACGTGCAGGTGGACGGCGTCACGATCCACACCGAGAAGCTCAAGGATTACGGGCGGCATGGCTTCAGGTTCGTGGAGATGCCCGTTCCCGAAGAGTTGCTGAAGGGCAAAAAGACGGTCGAGGTGAAACTGGCCGCCAAGCCCGGCAACATGGCCGGAGGCCTGTTCGGGCTTTGGCTCGTCCCGTGAACCGCCGTAAAATGATATAATGTTGCCGAAGGAGCAGAGGGGGGCCAGAGGGTCTGACCCTCGCGCCCCCTCGTCATCGGCGAGGGCCGGCGGCCTGGGCGTCCAACGGCCTGAAGCCGAGCGCCAGCGCCGGTGATCCTGGCTTGAGGCGGAAGTCGTTGCGCCCGGGATCCTCGAACTGCGGGTCGGCATAGACGCCGCCCACCTCCTTGCCGCACGCCGCCCATGCGTCCCAGCCGAGGCCGTCCAGATTGGGACGCCCCGAATAGTCGTACCACAGGTTCGCGGCCCAAACGCCTCCTACGCCGCGCGTGCCCCGCCCGACGAGCGGCCCATTCCGCACAACCACGATGTTGTTCACAAAGTGGAGCGTGCACGGGATGTTCTGCACCACCTGGCGCGCCGTGCGCACCGCGCCGTGCATGCGGTTCCACGCGAACACGTTGTTGCGAATCACGCACCCGGCGCCATAGTGCTGGTTGAAGCCGCCGTCCGTCGTGTTCCAGCAGAGGTTCCGCTCCATCAGGATACCCTCGCTCCCCTCGTCGGCGAAGAGCGCCCATCCGCCGTAGGAGTAGGACTTCACGTCGTGTATGACGTTGTCGTGCACCCAGGTGCCGAAGCTCGTGCCGAGCGTGTACACGCCGCCCATGTCGCTCATCACGCCCTTTCCGAGGTCATAGATGCGGTTGAACGCGACTTCGTTGCGCTGCGCCACGCTGCCACTGAATCCCCAGGTCCAGCCCACGCTCACGCCCGTGTAGTAGAAGTCGTAGATGTCGCAGTGCAGCACCTTCGAGTCCGAAACGTGCGTGAGCGCCACGCCCGTTCCCTCCGGATTGAACCGTCCGCCCTGCCGGATCGTGCAGTCCGAAATTTCGTTGAACGCCGTCGACCGCGGCGCGAGGCGCGTGATGATCCGGCGCGTGAGCGACTCGCCCGCCGCCACGTATCCGCTGCTCGCGCCCATCCACACACCTCCAGCGCCGAGGTCTTCGAGCGTGCAGCGTACAATCCGGTTGGACGTGCAGCCGTCGTTGAAGCGAAACGCGTAGTTACCAGTGTTGCGCACCACGCAGTCCTCCCACGAAAGGCGCTGCACGCCCTCTGCCGTCACAAGTCCATCGCACCCGATCGCCGCCTGGTACTGCCAGGTCTCCGTGGGTCCCTTCCCGCCGTCAGGCGACGTCGCATCGCTTGCGGCGAACGTCAGGCCCTTGAACGCGATGTCGTGCACATAGCGCCCCGCGTCCGGCTCGCCCCTGAACTCCACGAGACGGCTCAGCTTCGCGCTCGGCGCAACCACCTGCAGCGTCTCCAGCCTTTCGCCGGGGCACGGGCGGTACAGCACCTCGCCCGCCCGCGCGTCGTAGAACCATTCGCCCGGCGCGTCGAACGCGCTGCGCACGTTCTCGAAGCAGACGAGCGTCATGCGGCCGTCCCACTTCAACCAGCTGTACCAGTCGCGCGGAGACCACGTCTCCACCGTGCCGGTCGCGGGGTCGAACCCGCGCAGGATGCGTCGCGCGAAGCTCCATGCGTGCACCACGCACATCTGCGCATAGGGCATCTCGTCCGGCGCAAGCGCCGCAAGCTCCTTCACGCCGTCGCCGACCACCACGCGCTCCACATAGGACGAAGAAGCGCCCGCGCGCGGGGCGATCGTGGGCTTCGCCACCTTGAAGTAGCCTACGTTCGGCAGGCGCGCCCGACTGGCGCGGCGTCCGTTCACCCACAGCTGCTCGAAATAGACAGGCTTGCCGTCCGCGCCGCGCGGTACGGGAGCCGACCACCAGCCCTTTCCGGTGTCCTTCCACCCCGCAAGCGGCGCTCCGCCGGAGATCACCGCGCCATTCTCGCCGATCCACGTGACGGGCGCCTGCGGCGTGCCGGAGTCAGCCGGCGTGAAGATGAGCGTGCGCTCGAGCGCATAAATGCCCGGCTTCACGCGCACGGTCCAAGCCGATGCGTCGTTCTTCGCCTTCGCGGCGCGAATCGCCTCAAGCGCCCCATGAGGCGTGAGGCCGCCCGGGGAGACAACGAGTTCGCCGGCTGCTAGGGTGAACGCAGTGAACGCGGCAATGGCGGCGAGAGCGGAAAGAGTAGTAGTTTTTTTCATTTTAGAGGTAGTTGCAAAACCCCTCTTCCGCGCCGTCTGCGAGCCAGGCCGCGCGGCCTGAGGGAACTCGCAAAACCACATCTGCGCGACTGAAAGATTCAGCACAATCATTATGCCAAATCCGCGCTTCCGGCGCAAGGGGAAAAATGAAACACATCACCCCCGGCACGTACGAGAACGTGGCGTTCAACTACACCGTCGTCCGCGACGGCGCGACCGAGACGCTCACGCTCACGATCCCGCGCCTCGTGGTGGCGTAAGCGTCCGATCCGCTCTGCGGTCGTACAATTCAAGCCCCCTGCAGGGTGTTGGCAGGGGGCTTGTTTCATTATTTCGCGATGAGCGTCTGCCCCTCGCGCCCGCTATCGGACGATGCTCGTCAGCCCTTTGCGGACGACGACCACCCGCTTGCGGTCCGACGAGAGCCTGACGGAGTAACCCTTCACGTCCAGCGAAGGGACGCCGGAGAATGTGCCGTTGCCCGTCGCCTTGGCGAAGACATAGTGGCCGGAAGGCTTGCCGGCCAGCTCCAGCGCCGTGCCCGTGAACGTCAGTGTGCCGCCGTTCGCGAACGTGATCGCCTTCGCGCCCGCAGCCGCCTTGAACGTGCAGTTGGTGATCGTTAGGTCGTGTCCGTCCGCGTCGATCGTCACGCCGCCCGCGCCGAACAAGACATTCGTGAGGCTGTTCAGGAACGGATTCGTTGCGGTGAGATCAGTCGCCTTCACCGTGCCGCCGTCGAACTCCACCGTGTTCGCGCCGTTCTCGTTCGGCGAAATGAAGGGTGTGATCAAAGTGCCTCCGTCCAGCACGCGGAGCGTGCCGTTGCCCGTCGCGCCGTCACCCACCCACGTCTGGTATTTCACGTCCACCGTGCCGTTCGAGATGGAGAACTCGCCGGGACTGAGACGCCCGATGCGGAGCGCCTGACGATCGATCAGCAACGATCCGCCCTCCATGATGTACCTGCCGCCGGTTCCCCCGCCGTTGCCCACGAAACAGACGCCGTAGTTGGTCACCACGCCGTCGGTCTGCCAGAACGTGCCGTTGCCGCCACTGAGCTCGCCGAGGCTGAGGCCGCCGCCGATGAGCAGCGTGCCGCCCTCCAGATGATAGGCCCCCGTCCCGCCACCATAGCCGATGGTGAGATAACTCTGTGCAGTCACCGTGCCGGCGGCTTGCCGGAACGTGCCGGTGCCGCCCCAGCCGGGCACGAGGCTGTTGCGCGACGTGAGCGTGCCGCCGTTCAGGGTGTAGGAACCGGTGTGTCCGCCCGTGCCGATGCCGAACGGATTGGCCGTCGCGGTGACGCCGCCCGCGTTCTGCTCGAACGTCGCGTCAAGCGAACTTGCGATGTTGGCCTCGATGGTCAGGCTTTCGCTGTTCACGAGCTTCACCTCCACGTTCGCGGTATCGACCGTGACGCCGGCGCCGACGAGCGCCGTCTCGTGCGTCGCGTTCTCGCGCCACAGCAACGGCTTCGTGCCGGAAGCGGTGTTCACCACGGACGCCGTGCCGGAGGCGACCTCGATGTGCATCGCCTTGAGGTTGTTGCCGTTGAGGTCGAGCGTCGCGCCGTTCGCGAGCTTGACGGCGGAAACCGCGCTCCAGTCGCACGCCGCCGAAAGCGACACGTTGCCGCCCACGTTGAAACTCGCCCAGTTCGGCGTATAGCCGTCCGGAATGGCGAACGCCGTCGCGCCGTCGCCCTCGCGCGCCCACACCGCCGTCGCGGGGAGGGGAAGTCCGTTGGCTATCGTGCCGCCCGCCGCGTTCACGCACTTCCAGTTCGCCGGGTCGTCCATATTGCCCGCCGCGCCGCCGCCAGTCCAGTAGGCGTTTACGGCGACGTTCGCGCTGGACTTCACCTCGATTGTCTTTCCGTCCTCGGACATCTCGAGCATGAAGTTGACCGTGTCCGTCAGCGTGGCGAACTGCGAAAGCGTGGCGGCGGTGATCGCGCCGGACGGCCCGACGAAACCGCCCTCGGCGGTGAACGTCATGCCGGAGCCGCAGTTCGCGGGGTTGAACTCGATCCGCGCGCCGGCGGCGAGCGTCACCGTTCCTTCGGTGGAGTAGTCCGCACCGAGCGTCTTGGCGTTCACGGGGAGCGTGCAGTTGGCGGGAACATTGAAGTCCACGCCGCCCTTGTTCGTGAAGGTGAACGCCGTCACGTCGGCGCCCATCGCCGCGTTCAGGGCGAGCAGCCCCTCCGGCACGACGCCGCCGTAGATGCGCACTTCGTCGTAGGTGGAGTTGAACACGCCAATCCCGCCGTTCCAGTTCTGCTGGCCGAGATAGAGTTTTGCCGCGCGCATGTCGGCAAGCGTCCAGCCACTGATGGTGTAGGACTTCGTCACGAAGTCGCCGGTGGCGGAATCGTAGCGCCGGCAGACGATTTCGGTGTTGCCGTTGACGTCCGCCTTGAACGTAGCGCAGATATAGTTCATGTCCGTCGTCGAATAGGGCGAGCCGGAGTCGCCGGACAGGTTGCCGACGGAGTTGCCGAAGCCCTTGCTGTTCGGATAGTTGAACGTGATGGAGTCCTTGTAGCCATTGCCCGGATCGCTGCTCCACATCATGGAGAAGAGATATTGCGAGGCGGGCTGCCAGCCGTATTCAAAGATGCGCGACCAGGCTTCCGGGGACGCCGCGTCAGACTTGCCCCAGACTTCGATAGTGGCGTAGTCATTGCCAAGAATGCCGGCGGCGTCGCCGAGCTGGAGGCCGCCGGCGGTAGTGGATGTCGTCGCCTTGCCGTTCGCAACCGTCACGCCGGAGCCGTTGACCGTAAA
>JAEEGH010023920.1_pt1 | contig 12379 bp, 8 predicted proteins | sample 9134181 | NCBI WGS metagenome assembly JAEEGH01 (sample SAMN16246544, study PRJNA631951) | gut metagenome | biome: gut microbiome; feature: rumen; material: DP-attached | host: Bos | place: Iran: Karaj | collected 2018-10
GGAGCAAATTGTTTGTTTAGCGGTTTCATTTTTAAATATGTTTTAAATTAATACTTTCAATCTTGATGTTTCACATCGAGCTCGCTCACGTTCGACATAGCTCAAGCAAGCTTGGCTCTGTTCTCACTTAATCGCGACCTTCAATTTTCAATTTTCAATTTTCAATTGCTTTATGCCGCTGCAAAAGTAGGAAAAAAAATCGAATCCTCCAAATGATTTAATACATATAACGTTAAAAATCCACGAAAACCTTTGCGAAAGGAGCGTGTTTTTGTGTGGGAATGGAGACGATAATAGCTCAATTTACATCTCAAACGCTTATTTTTTGCAAAAATGTTTGGCAATTTGGGATTTTTCGATTAACTTTGACCCCCATATCAATGTGAATACTAAATACGGTTATGGCACAAACTACCAATAATTACCTCTACAGGCTACTTTTCGGTGAAAATATCAAGGATCCCGAAAATAGTCTTGATGACTTGGCGCTTGAGCAACTCAGTCCGCTCAAGGATTTTTCTTTCAATGGTGAGAAATACAACATCAACCTGAATGGTGTGAAGTTTATGCGCAAGATCTATGAACCCGGACTCATAGAGGCCGAGGTGAGCATAGAGAGAGCGCCGACAACGACCAATCCCTCAGTCATCCCCACGCAAGCGGTGATCGATGAGCTTTTCATGAAGCGAAGGGTCGCGCTCCTGCTCATCGACAAGAACCAGTCTACAACGACCATGGATTATGAGCTCGATGATGACTGCATCGCCAAGAACTTCTTTGTCTATATGGTCAATCCCCAGATTGTGAAGAACAACGGGAAGCCATCGATGTTCGTCAAGCTGACCATCTACAGTATGGATAAGCTGATGACGCTCGACAAGTATAGCAAGGTCTACGTGGCCAAGAAGCTCGGTTCGGGCATCCTCGATATGGAGAGCCGCAGCTTCGGATTCAAGTCCCTGATGTTCAAGACCAATACCGAATCGCTGCAGAACCTGAGATACAAGCAGTCGTCTGTCATGAAGGACTTCGAGGGTAACTCCATAACGGTGAATATCGGCTCCGAGTTCATACAGCCCTATCTGGTGCAGTACAATGAGTCGTTCTACGACTTCATGGTGCGCACGTCCAACCGCTGTGGCGAGTTCCTTTTCTTTGAGGACGGCCAGCTGTTCATGGGCCTCCCTGAGACAGTCGATATCCCGACCATCTCCGCCTATAGCTCGGTGACGTTCCAGAATTTCTCCGAAAGTCCGATCGAGGTGAATACCTTCAGTCGCGACAGCGTGAAAGAAGGTAATGGCAGCGTGGAAGACCTGAACATCGAAGTCATTGAAAAGGATAAGGCCGGCTACCCGAAGGATACGTTCCCCAAGCAGGTGTCGTATAATGCCGAGCTGGCCAACGACGAGTATATCTATCCCCTCTATAAGGATAAGTGGACGACCATCTTACACGAGACTTCGTTTGAGAAATGGTCCAGTCTGCCTATTCCTGTAATCTTCTCAATGATGAAGGCAGAGTTCAAGAACATCAAGACCAACGGGATCGCCAATGCCATCGACTTCGGAGTGGCGCTGGCTACGGAATATGGTAAGCTTGCTGCCTTCTCGGTGATGGCACACTTTAGTGTCAATAGCGAGGGAAATGCGACCTTCCTCGATCCCATGAAAAGCAAGAGCGAGCAGTATAGTGACGATTGCAGCGTCTACTTCAGCGGTCTGAAAGAAGACGGATGGACTTCTTTGAACTACTATTCCGACGTGCGACAGTATGAAGAACAGCAGCAGAAGAAAATCATCTGCATCGACATGGGCACCACCTATGCCCCCGTCAAACTCGGTGAGAAGATCAAGGTGGAAGGCTTGAGCGATACCTACGTGGTCATACAGATACGTCAGGTGTCCAACCAGATGTGGACGCGTAACTATAAGGTGTTCGACCCGTCTGACACCTCTACCGACAAGTACACCAACAAGCAGTCGCAGGTCATCTATGCCATCCCGACCTATCAGGACAAGAACGACAACGAGAAGGCCATACCGCCGGTGATGCCTGTGTCCATCGTCAGGAAGGCCGGTCCGCAGACGGCTTTCGTCGTCGACAACAAAGACCCGAAGCGTCAGGGGCGCGTGCGTATTGCCTATCCCTGGCAGTCGGCCAACGAGGGCAAGCGCCTGGAGCTGCAGGCAGCTGAGCAGCAGCTGTATCTGGCCGAGGAGTCCGTCAAGGCTTCTGAAATCAGGATTGCCGACCTGCGTCAGAGCATCAAGAATCTGAATGCCCAGGTGGGAGAACTCGAGAAGATGAAGAGCCTGTCGGAGGATGAACGTAAAGCCAAGCTGGCTGAGTTCGATACTGAAATAGCCGATCTCAAGAAGAAGATCAAGGCTTTGGAGCTGCCTGAAGTGACAAAGACCATCTCGGCAGGAGAATATGCCCAGCGCCTGGCCCGGCAGGCAGAGAAGAAGCGTCTGGAGAACCGTCTGAAGGTGCTGGAGGCTCTGAAGAAGGTCCTTTCGGGAAACAGTAAAGCCGATATCGACACCATCATCAAGGACATGGAGGCAGAGGCTACAAAGATCACGAATGAGACATTGCCGCAAGCCAAGAAGGATGTCGCCAGTGCCAAGGATACAAAGGATAAAAAGGCAGAGGCGCTCAATCAGAAGGCTGATGAGTGGAATGGCGACCTGAAGAGCATGTCGTCGCCCTGGGTGCGCGTTGCCACGCCGATGGCTACACAGGGTGGCGGTACCTACTTCAAGCCGCAGGTGGGCGACGAGGTATTGGTCAATTACGACAACGACAATATCGAGCGGCCCTACGTGGTGGGCAGCCTGTTCTCGAAGAACGTGCCTGATCCTGATACCTTTCTTAATATTACGCGCACGGAGAGCGACCTGCTGAAGGATGCCACGACCACCATCATGTCGCCCAACGGCCATCATATCTCGTTCAAGGACATGCCCGACGGCAAGCCATTCTTTAGTACGATTCAGGGAGGATTAGGCGCGCTGGCCGGCATTGCCGACCTCTCGTGCCTGAAGGATGCTACAGGCGGTATCCATATAGGTGACCGCTATGGGCTCTATGAACTGTCGATGTCTTCGCACGATCGAAAGATCAAAATCAGCTCGCCGATGGGCGATGTGAACATCGATGCCTATTCGGGCATCACCATCATGTCACCTAACGGCGATGTGAAGATTGTGGGTAAGAACGTGTCCATCGAGGCCGGCAACAATCTGGAGCTTACCTCTGGCACGAATATCCAGTATCCCGTCGAGGGCCATCCGAAGATCAGGTATAAGATCGCCAATGGTATCAAGGGTGCGGCCACTTCCATAGCGAGCAATGTACTCCAGTCGAAGGTGTTCTGCTATGTCGATCTCAGTTTCGTACGAGTGGTTGTAGAGACCTTCCTCAGGCCCATCGAGGGTACTGCCTGCATCAAGTCCAGACGCTACCTGATGCTCGAGGGCGGCAAGGGTAAGGCCCATATCGCCCAGGACCGCTACGGAGCCAAGGAGAAAGACAGTATGAAGGAGGAACAGAACTTCTTCAACAATCTCATGGACTGTGTGGAACACATTGACAATAAGTGCAGCGCTTTCTCTGAGAACTACAAGAGGTTGTATAACATCGCTCATGAGCATTACAAGCTCTTCGAGCTATTAGTCGAGACTCTGGTCAAGGATGACTGCGACAAGAAGAAGGATATGGTCAGCACTGCCATTATGAGAGCTTATCAGGCTGCTACCCGGAAGAGTCAGGACAAGAAGGAGAAGTGGAAGAATCCTATGGAGAAGAGTGAATATGAAGGCAAGGTGATTCCAGGTACGGTTGCCATCAAGGGAGGACTGATGTTACGCGCCGACAAGGAAAAGGTGGATAAGCTCACCTCCCAAGCAAACAAGCTGGCGAAGGCAGCCTATAATGTCCTTCTTTATACAGAGGAGTTTAGCAAAATCCTTCTTGAAAAGGTGCATAATCCTGCCGTCGAGCCCATGGATTCGCTGTTGGTGAAGGCATTTACTGATACCAAAAAAGTCAGATATGAGGACTGGAAAAAGAAGTACTTCAAGAATTATCCGAAGCCAACCGATCTCTTCCTCAAGAATAAGGCTGAGGATACGGAGGGAGACCCCTTTGTGGCCAAGATGATCCCTTACAAACGCTACCTGATTGCCTATTTCATCGGTTTGGTGGCTAATGATGATGCCTATGCGTTGCCACCGGCAGAGGGCTTTGGCGACAAACTCAGCAATCTGGTGAACGATCCGATGGCAGCCTTAGGCAAGCCAAAGGGTAAGTATCTGAGGATTCAATATGAGGTGAAGAATTTGAAGGAAGACCGCATGGAGTCAGCCTACCACTGGCAGCAGTTCGTCGCCAAGATGCGTAAGTTCGAGTCGGGCTGGTCCCGTTTCTTCTTCGATTCTACTGCCGGTGCTTTGCAGACCGCTCTGCAGCTGAACCAGCCGCTGACCAATCATACCGACAAGCACTATAAGAATATCTGGCAGCAGATCAACGACCGTGATGCCTGGGCCGACCGCAAGGACGGTCTCATCCTGCTCTCCGACCGTAAGGATACCACCTTTGCCTTCGATAGTGGCACGTGGTCGTCATCTCGTGCGGAGAACCGTGGTAACTGGGATTACCTGACAGAGTATCTGTTAAGAGGACTGAAGAAATAAAAACTAAGGATGTATGGACTATATATTCAAGGAATGGGAAAAACGGCTGTCCGACTTTGAGGGCAGCGTGGAGAAGGACATTGAGGAGATCCGCCAGTGTAAGGCGGATATTCAGCAGCTGAAGTCCGACCTGCTCAGTCAGGTGCAGCGCGGACGCTTTGTCAGAGACGAGCAGCGGCTGATCCTCTCTGCCCCGGAGATTGTCATCGGCAATGTCGACATGAACGGTTGTCTCTATGGCGACGGTGCTTCCACCATCGTTGTGCGCGGCAACCAGATAGGACTTCACGGCACGGGTGAGGGCGCTCATGTGGAGGTGCGCTCACCAGGTATCCGTCAGATTGCGGAAGACCCGGGACCTGACGGACTGGAGCATGTGGTCGACACCGTGTCCGAGATTGTCAGCCAGGCGCGCGACATCGTTATCCAGAGCAACGATGCCGAGGGGGCCTTCTCCGAGGTCATCCAGCCTGCAGGAGGCAGCGGCGTGCGCATCTATGCCGACCAGAGCATAGAGATCAACGCGGCACCGACGGCTGAGAGCCGTGAGACAAGGCTGAAGGAACTCATCGATACCTACAAGGAACAGAAGGGTGCTCTCAAGGAGCAGGTGTCTCTCCATAAGAGTTCGTTCAAGGATCTCGTCAAGGAGATGGAGGATAAGCTCAAAGAGAAGGAGAAACTGCTCGACGACGACACGGCAGCCCGTACTAACTATCAGGATATCTACGAGATCGACGACGAGATTGAACGCCTCTCAGGCGCACTCTCCGAGGAGGTCTTTGCCTATAGTCAGGCTCTCTCGATGCTCTCAGAGGTGAACCGTCAGATCAGCTGCTTCACGCAGGCGAAGGATGCCGTAAAGAAGGGCGACGAGTTCAAGAAGGAGAGCACAGGCGCCTCTGTCACAATCTCCGGCGAGAAGATCAGCCTGGCCTCCGTCGATGGCGAGGGCAACATCCGCGACAACGAGGGAGCCGGTATCGACATCGTCGGCAACGAGGTCAATATCCTCTCAGCCGAGACCGACGGCAAGCTCAAGGAGAAAGGTCAGGTGCGCATCCAGGCCAAGACGGTCGAGGTGACTACTGCCGGGGCCGACAAGGTGGAATACGACGATAGTGACAACACCCTCAAGACCGCTGCCTATGCCGCTGAGGGCGATATCATCATGAAGTCGAAGAACATCACCATCGAGGGTGTCGACTACGAGGTGAAGGAAAAGAAACTGCAGGAGAAGTCGCTCACGGCCGACAGTAAGATCAGCGTCCGCGCCAAGACCATCGAGGTGAGTACCGAGAACTCTGCCAACGTGGAGGTCGACGACAAGGGCAAGCTCAAGAAGGCCAACTATACGGCCGAGGGCGACCTCATCGTCCGCTCGAAGACTGTCACCGTCGAGAGTGTCGACTACGACCTGGAGGACGGCAAGCTGAAAGAGAAGGCCTTCACGAAGGACGGCAAGTTCTCGCTGCGCACCGAGCAGACCGACATCTCGGCTACCGACACCGAGGGCAAGGCTACGGGCAGCGTCGCCATCAATGCGAAGGCTGTCAGCGTCCGCTCGATGGATGTGGAGAAGGAGAAGCGCACCGACGACAAGCTCGCCGCAGGCTCCACGATGCTACTCCTGTCGGAAAAAATCTACGCAGGTGCGAAGTCGAAGGATATCAAGAGCAAGAAGGTGCAGGTGGTGACCGAAGAGCTGGGACTCTTCGCCGACAAGACCTTCGAGGCCCAGCAGGGCGATGGCAAGGCCGTACTGCAGCTCGACGGAGGCAATGCCTCACTCGGCGGCAGCAAGACTCAGGTCTACGGTGCGACCACCATCAATGCCAAGACCGAGATCAAGGGCGACCTCAAGGCACCCAAGGCTGCTATCGACAACCTCGAGGCGAAGTCGTCGTTCAAGTCGCCCAACATCAGCGACGGTATTGCCATCCCAGGTGCCCCGTCCAGCAGCAGCCTGAGCGCCAAGCTCAAGACCGAAGATGTTAAATAATAACGTTCAACGTATCAAAGTATGAATACCTACTTAATTAAACAGATCAATACCACGCAGCAGAAGATGGGTGCATACATCTCCCTGCTCGACTTCCGTTACCGTAACCTCTGCGTCAAGGCCGAGCCAGCCTCGCTGCTCCCTGTCACCGTCGAGACGGGTGGGGGAGAACTGAACCTCGAGGAGGTGGCCTCCGTCGCCATCCCCGACGATTATCAGATCGCCGTCATCCCGAACATCCAGAACTATCTCTCCACCATCATGCGGGCCATCTTCGATGCCCATCCCGAGTTCAAGCTCGAAGTGAAGGATCTCAACGAGGACGAGGAGAAAAAGGACGACGAGGAGCCGGAGAAGTATCTGCTCTACACGATGCCCGAGGTGGACAAGGACCGCCGTGACTTCCTGAACAACGGTGTGAAGGGCCTTCATAAGGAGTGCAAGATCAGGATCGATGCGGAGTATGCTGCCGGGCAGACGCGCTTCCTGGAGGCACAGCCCTATTCCTCGGAGAAGGAGATGAAAGAGGCTGCCGACGACCTCAAGGACATTCTCGACGAATGCAAGGACAAGGCCGACGAGATGCTGCAACTGAAGCTTGAGGAGATTGAAGATGCCTACCAGCGCTATCTGGAGAAGCAGGCCGAGGAGGCAGAGGCCAATCCCGGCTTCGACGTCACCCAGTCCATGCGCTTGTCAAATGATGAATAACAGAAACTAAAAAATATTCGTTATGAAAAGACTAAGAACATACCAAGAACCCACTATGAGAGAAATCTCCCTTCCACACTATCTCCAGTTGCTTGCAGGGAGTCTTGATTCCAAAGCCGCCCACGAAGACTATAAGGGCGATGGCCAAGTAGAAGATTGGGACTAAGGAGGATGCCACATGATGAACAATATTCTTTCAAAAATCCTAATGCTGGCCGTCCTGCTCCTCGCAGGCACCGCCCTCACGTCATGTACACATAGCGACGACCCTGCTCCCGAGCCACAACCATCCGGCCCCAAGACCTACACCCTCACCATCCGAGCCTCCAAATCCTCCGATACCGCCCTCACCCGTGCCTTGAGTGTTGTTGGCAATGATATTTCTTCTACTTGGACAGCGGGTGATGTTGTTAGTGTTTACAAAGGTGATGACCCTGACCCGTTGGGGACGCTGAGAGCTAAAAATTTATCTGATGATGGTAAAACGTGTGATTTGGTAGGTAGCCTGACAACTGCTCCTAATGTAGATGATGTATTGACACTTAAATACCTCAGTCCATCCTATGATGCCCAAGATGGCACTTTACAAAGCATCGCCGAAAACTGCGACTACTCGACGGCAACTGTGACAGTAAGTGATATTGTTGATAATAATGTTGTAATTCAAGATGATCCCCCTATTGCATTCACTAATCAGCAGATTATTGTTAAATTTACCCTTAAAGATACAGATGGTTCCGCCCTTCCATCAAACCCAACGGCTTTGACCATAGATTATTTGACAGGAAGCGTATCGCTTACGTCATTATATAGTAATAATAATGGCGTACTATATGTAGCTGTGCCAAATCATATCAGGGGCAAAGATATGAAGCTGACCGCTACAGTTGGAACCAAAACATACACCTATTGGAAGTCGAATGCATTCCCAAATAATGGGGGTGACCAGCAAAATTCTGTGGTTAAAGACTATTATTTAGTCAACGTCAAAATGTTCGATCCCTTCTCCACACCCTTGACTTTCGAATGCTTTGATGATGAACCAACTCAATCAAGCGTGGCAATTACCGGCTTTTCTGATTTGTTTTATAGTATTGATGGAGGTAATAATTGGTCAAATTGTTCTGATTTATATAATAATCAGTATACCTTTACTTCAACTGTAAGTAAAATCAGTTTTCGTGGTAAGAATGCCACAAATAGTGGATCAATTAAATTTTTGTGTTCTGGTAATTGTTATGTTTACGGGAACATTATGAGTTTGGTAGGTGGATTAACCAAAAATTCGGATAATCAGTTGATAACTAATGACTTTTCTGAATTAAAAGATCTCCAAGATGATAAATTTAACCAACTTTTTTGGGATGAAGATTATTGGAATGCTTATAAAATTTTTTCTCATCCCTCAAAAGAACTTGTATTGCCTGCCACTACATTAACTGAGGATTGTTATAAATTGATGTTTGACCAATGTGTAAACCTGGTACGTGCCCCAGAACTGCCTGCAACTGAAGTAATATATATCAATAATGCTTATGGTGGAATGTTCAACGGTTGTAGTAATTTGAACTATATTAAATGCCTCGCCACTAGAATCAATCTAGATTTTTGTACCTCTTATTGGGTCTATGGTGTCGCTTCGAGTGGAACCTTCGTTGTGAATAGTTCTATGACCATTAATGACCCGATGAACCCCACTACTTCAACGGTTAATAATGGAACGGAACCCCTCTGGAGTCGCGGCGACAGCGGCATCCCAGAAGGCTGGACAGTCACTAAATAATTGCACAGTAGGGACGCGAGTGTAATTACCCGCAAAATAGAGAGCGGCAGATTCCCAATAAAGGAGTCTGCCGCTCTTGCGTTTCTATACTATTTAAATTCTAATTCAGTGTCTTCTGATGCGGACATGCGGACAAGCGGACATTGATTTCTAAGAGAAATAAAAAAAAGGATAATGGCATATTTACTTATATATCTTTTTTTTTATTCGTCTATGGAATTTGATGTCCGCTTGTCCGCATGTCCGCAAAGTTCTCCGGCAAAAATTTGGAGATATGCCAGAAAAGAGTTATCTTTGCGGCATCAAAACTGCAATAAAGTATGATGAACGAAGAAGAAAGACTGAGGGACAGTAATGGTAAAGCGATGATGGATGAATTAAATGCGATATATCATGCCATTGCAGCAAGCGTTTTTTCGGAAGAAACGCTGCAAAAGATAGACGATTTAACAAGCGATATACTATATGGAAGAAAAGATTTTAATGGATTTACTCTACCAGAGCATGCAGGACTCTGCAAGGGAGGCGCGTCTCTCATTGGGGCGTCCATCGTCGTCAGCTACGCGCGAAGAAGCCTTACAGCAGGTGGCAATGCTGAAGGCAGCACAGGAAGCAGCCCAGCCAATTGGCAAATAGACGAGGAGCAAGAGCATCTGCTTGAAGCGTGGGCAAGAGCAAAAGGTCTTTGGTGATTGCATTGTAAAATTTGTGTCATAGTAGTTCCCCGACATATAAAACTGTTTGGTGTCATGGTGTCAAGGTGTCATTGATTAATCTCACAACAGTCCCCATTGTGAGAAAATAACCCACGCTTATTGCCGGATAAGGGTAGGTTATTGCGTAATAAGGGCAGGTTATTAGCCCTTGCTATTGCCACTTTTTGCTACGAGATAGGCCATTATGCCCGTCGGCGCCTTCCAAATGAGGTCAGAATACTGAAATTTTGCATCGCTAATGTGTGTGCCAAGGACAGGAAAAACATCGGAATCAGGGGCTCCTACATGCCTTTTGAAGCCTGTTATAGCCGGATTTTGATGCATTCTGTCCTTTTTCCAAGGCTTGGCACCTGAGGGGCAGAGGACTTTAAAATGTTGTATCTCATTGATTTACAGCTTTTTAGATGAATTATTAACAGCCTGTTTGTTCCAGTTCCAGTTGTTCCAATTATTTTTTTGGTAGTTCCATTACCTTTGTTATTGTATATAACTATCTATATATCAGTTAGTTATAAACTATAAAGAAGGAATTTCGACCCTTGTTTTTAAACTGGAACATTTGGAACTGGAACGCCTTTGCCCCGAGCCTTGACACTTCAAGCGCTCTACCCTAACACTAAAGGTGTTCTAGTATGATACTAGAGGGTGTTTAGTGTTGGGGTATAGCATTCGTGGCTACGAGTTTTTGCCTCAAAAACTTGCATATTTCATTTTTTTATTCTATCTTTGCCGCGAAATAGTGATTTAGTGACAATGGAAGATAAAAGATATCCAAATATAGAAGATAAACCGATGATGGCTGAGGATCCTATCGTGGCATATCCTGTGACATCCTATGCAGATGCTATGGCGATGATTCACACCATGCATCTCTCTAGAGAAGATAAGGAACGCGTAGGTCGCAGGCTTGTGCTCGAAACTACGGAGAAAAATCTCTCCAATGCTTTTGACCGTTTGGAACATCTGTCAATGTTGGAGCCTGGTTGGGCAGGCGACGGCACGCATTCTGTATCCCGCAGAGCTATCAATAATCTGAAGGATGTGTTACTTATATCCAACGATGATGACTGGGAATACTGGATGATATCTCCAGCTCCTAATGGCTCCTTGGGACTACAGTCTAAACGTCATACTGCTTCAATTAGCGTTGGTGATAAGGAGTTCTCTTTCTATAGTGAAACTGATAAAGGTGAAGACTGGGGAGACGGTATTACGTTTACCCCCTCTGCAATCCTAGATATAATGCGCCGGATAGTATGAGTTCTATATTGTCTGTTAGCGGCGATGAAAAGGTTGTCCGCATATTGCATAGAGATTGGGTTATTGATGGTAAGATTCAGATAAATGCATTTGCTTTACGACAGAATGAAACCTATATATCAGTAAATAGACCTGCCATAGAATCGTATGTAAACGATGTGTCGGATTTTGTTACAAACCACAAGGCATATTGTGTTTCTGATGACAGTCAGTCCGTTAGACTTGCTGGACTGAACGTGGGAGACATTCGTACTATAGATGGGATAGTCATTATCAGTCCCATGCAGGAATCTTTACAAGATTGGCGGGGACAAATATTAAGGGTGGTCAACAAATGAGTGTATCTGTCGATAATGGCATCCCAATTGGCGACTGGACAGTCACTAATACACAGTAGGGACGCGAGTGTATTAATAATCCCCCGGTTCGATGAGGAAACCGGGGGAATATTATTAGCGGGCCTGGACGTATTTGTGGAGGGTCTTGCGGACGGCGCCGGGGCCTGCGTAGAGCTCGCGGACGTAGCCCTCGATCTGCTCACCGAGGCCTGCCTCATAGAGGTCGAGGCCGAACACATCCTTGCGGCTGAAGAGCTGACGGAGCGGGCTCCAGTCCTGGTCTGCCTGGCCAATCTCGAGCGGGGCGACGATGGCCTGCAGCTCGGCCAGCATGGGGTCTGGCGAGGGCTCGAAGGGCGTTCCGTCGTCCTTGATGCCCTTCAGGTAACGGGCATAGCCTGCCAGTGTCAGCGGGATCAGCACGAGGTTCGACTTGTCGAGGCCACGGGCGATGTACTTCTTCAGCGTCTCGCCGAAGCGGATGGGCAGCTTCTGGCTGGTGTCCATGGCGATACGCTGTGGAGCGTCGGGCATGAACGGATTGGGCAGACGGCGGTTGATGACGGCTCCGATAAACTCGTAGGGATTGAGCACGCCGGGATCGGTAACGACGGGCATGGCCTCTATATAGCCGATCTTCTGGATAAACGGGCGCAGATCCTCGTCGGCCATCTCAGCTGAGATGAGCGTATAGCCCAGCATACAGCCGTAGATCGACATCGCCGTGTGGAGCGGGTTCAGACAGGTGGTCACCTTCATGGTCTCCACCTTGTCGACGGTCTCGCGGGTGGTGTAGAGGGCACCGCCGAGGTCGAGTGGGGGACGGCCGTTGGTGTAGTTGTCCTCGATGACGAGATACTGCACTT
>JAEEGH010023921.1_pt1 | contig 12379 bp, 5 predicted proteins | sample 9134181 | NCBI WGS metagenome assembly JAEEGH01 (sample SAMN16246544, study PRJNA631951) | gut metagenome | biome: gut microbiome; feature: rumen; material: DP-attached | host: Bos | place: Iran: Karaj | collected 2018-10
GGGCCTTGCAAAGTTTTCCAATAACCCTATTGCAAAAGCAATATATAATTTAGATCCGAGAATTGAAACAGCGAAAGTGGAGAAAGAAAAAGAATTTAAAGACTTCGGAATAACTGGAACAGCGGAAGGAAACAAAATTTTATTAGGTAACGAAAAGATAATGAAAGAAAACAATATTAAGTTAAATGGCGATACTGCACATAAAATATTTTTCGCAATAAACGACCAAGTTCAAGCAGTTTTTAGATTAAATGATTAAAATTGGCAGAAAGACTTGATTTTTTTCAAGATTTGGTATATAATAACAAAGCACGCTAAGTGTAACCTACTACTAGGAAAATAGTTTCTCCGACTTTTTCTTGGGGCTAGGCGTTTAATAATAAATACTAGGAGGTGTAGCAATGGATAAGAAAAGCATAATTGCTGAATACAGAACTCATGAAACTGATACAGGATCTCCTGAAGTTCAAATAGCTCTATTAACAGCAAGAATAAATCACTTAACAGATCATTTAAAAACACATCAAAAAGACAACCACTCTAGACGCGGTTTATTTAAGATGGTTGGTCAAAGAAGAGGATTACTTAATTACTTAGCAGATAATGATATTGAAAAATATCGTGAACTTATTGCAAAATTAGGAATCAGAAAGTAGGAAAAATAGTGGAAAGTTTAGAAGTAAATTCTAGGCTTTTCACTTTTTCAATAAAAGGGGAAAATCCATGTTTTCTCTTTTTAGGAAAATAATGTACGAAACTTCATAATGTGTAGTTGTAGTTGATAGTTGACAATTTGAGAAAAATCTTTCAAATTGTGAACCATAACTACTACTAACCATGTGAAGTAAGATAAGGAGGAATAATATGTTTAGAACTTTTGAAACCACATTGGCTGGAAGAAAATTAGTAGTAGAAACTGGTAAAATGGCCCAACTTACTAATGGACATGCATTAGTTCGCTATGGCGATACAGTTGTAATGGTTAACGTTACAGCTTCTAAGAAACCAAAAGAAGGAGTTGACTTTTTCCCTCTTAGTGTAGATTACGAGGAAAAATTATACTCAGTAGGAAAAATCCCTGGAAGCTTTCAAAGAAGAGAAGGGAAACCATCAGATAAAGCAATTTTGGTATCTCGTGTTATAGATAGACCAATAAGACCTTTATTTCCAAAGGATTTAAGAAATGATGTAGCGGTAGTTGCAACGGTTTTATCTGTTGACCAAGACAATTCACCTGAAATTGCTGCGATGATTGGCTCATCAATTGCAATTTCAATATCTGATATACCTTTTAACGGTCCTACGGGTTCTGTTGCAGTAGGATACGTAGATAATGAAATAGTTATAAATCCTACCGAAGCTCAAAGAGAAAGAAGTAGACTTACTTTAACTGTAGCTGGAACAAAGGATAAAATCTGCATGATAGAAGCAGGAGCTGATCAAATTCCTGAAGATATAATGGTAGAGGCAATAGCAAAGGCTCACGAAGAGATAAAGAAGATAGTAGAATTTATTGAATCTATCCAAAAAGAAATTGGAAAACCTAAATTTGAATATGAGAAATTTGAAATTAATAAAGATATAATGCATGATATCGAGGAATATTTAGGAGATAGATTAAAAGAAACAATTATTACTACAGCAAAACAAGAAAGAGAATCTGGAATGGATGCAATAAAAGATGAATTATTCGAGCATTTTGCTGAAAAATATCCAGATAGTAATTTAGCAATAAGTGACGCATTATATTATCTTCAAAAGAAAACAGTACGTAAGATGATATTAGAAGAGAAAGTTAGACCTGATGGAAGAGCCTTAGATCAAATAAGACCGCTTAGTGCAGAAATAGATATATTACCTAGAGTTCACGGTTCAGCTTTATTCTCAAGAGGTCAAACTCAAGTATTATCTGTAGTAACATTAGGTCAAGGTAAAGAAGAACAAATATTAGATGGAATAGATAACGAAGAGTCAAAGAGATACATTCATCAATATAATTTCCCACCATATAGTGTTGGTGAAGCTAGGGCACCTCGTAGCCCTGGACGTCGTGAGATAGGCCACGGAGCTTTAGCAGAACGTGCATTAGTTCCAGTAATACCTTCTCAAGATGAATTCCCTTATACAATAAGAGTCGTATCTGAAGTATTATCTTCAAATGGTTCAACTTCTCAAGGAAGTGTATGTGGAAGTACCTTAGCATTAATGGCAGCAGGTGTACCTATAAAAGAACCTGTAGCTGGAATTTCTTGTGGACTTATAACAGATGATAACGATAGAAGTAAGTATTTATTGATAACGGATATCCAAGGAATAGAAGATTTCTTTGGAGATATGGACTTTAAAGTTGCAGGTACTAAAAATGGTATAACTGCAATACAAGTAGATATAAAAATAGATGGTTTAACAATAGATATAATTCGTGAAACTTTTGCAAGACTTAAGAAAGCAAGAGAATATATATTGGATGAAGTATTACTAAAAGCAATAGATAAGCCTAGAGAAGAAATATCTAAATATGCACCTAAGACAACAGTATTTAATATTGATCCTGAAAAAATAAGAGACGTAATTGGAACTGGTGGAAAGGTAATAAACAAGATAATTGAACAAACAGGTGTAGAAATAGATATTGAAGATGATGGTAGAGTATGTATTTACGCAGTAGATACTGAGGCTGCAAATAAGGCTGAAAAGATAATAATGGGAATAGTAAAAGAACCAGAAGTTGGAGAAGTATATAGCGGCAAAGTTACTAAAATTATGCCTTTTGGCGCATTTGTAGAGATCTTACCTGGAAAAGAAGGATTAGTCCATATTTCAAAACTTGATCATAAAAGAGTAGAAAAAGTTGAAGACGTATTAAAAGAAGGAGACGAAGTTTTAGTTAAAGTAATAGAGATAACGGATCAAGGAAAGATTAACTTGTCTAGAAAAGACTTACTTCCTAAAGAAGATAAATTAGAAGAAAAGAAATATTAAAAAATAATTTATAAGAACATAAATAAAGTGTATAAGGTTAAACTTATACACTTTATATTTTACAGTATATTAAAATGCGTTATATACTTTATGGTATATTAAAGTATTTTTATGTGTGAACCATTAAATTTTAGTATATTCGAAGGAGTCTCCATTTTTTATAAGTTCCCAAGTGGAATCTGTAAACGTAACAGTAGCTACTTTATCTTCAACTTTAATTATACCTTTAATAGGGTCGCCGTTAGCATCTGTTGCAGTAAATTCCATACCATCTTTGGTTAAAGTCCCTATTCCATCATCAAGGTAAGTAAGACGATAAATACTTATTTCAACATCATAGTTTCCGTCTTCTCTTTTAGCAATTTTAAGGTTAGGCTCATTTATATCTAAGTCTAAATATTCACCAATATAAATAGAATCATCTATTTGAGTATCTTGAGATACAATTGGTGAAGGTAGAGGTTCATTACTTTGATCTAATACCTCAATTTTAGATTGATTACATCCGGCTAAAAAGCCCATTACCAATAAAGCACAAATAATTTTTTTCAAATTAATCACTCCTTATTAAATTAATAATTTAATGGTGGAGGCGAGGAGAATCGAACTCCTGTCCATAAGCCCCGCCACACAAACTTCTCCGAGTGCAGTTTGTATTTTTACATTCCCTCTGTCATACGCCTACAAACAGGCTTATGATTTTAGTAGCTTCATAAAATACCCCCCGATGCAAAGCTTTACCGGATTTGTGGTCACCTACCGACGCCGAGCTCTAAGCCGGTGACACTCTTAGGTCGACGTAGCTGAACTAAGCAGCTAAAGCTAAATCATTATTAGCGTTTATTTTTAAGTTCTCGTTTTTTTTAGTGGCCAACGAGAAACCACTACTCGCTATCTGTGTTTTAGAACAAATGTCGATACCTTTACGCCCCCATATTATTGATTTTTTTCTTTAAATTTTTGAGCAATTTCTTTTTCGGCACTTTTTTTTGCGATATCTTGACGTTTGTCGTATAGTTTTTTACCTTTTCCAATTCCAATAGTAAGTTTTACTAACTTTCCTTTTAAATATAAATCAATTGGAACTAAAGTAATACCATCTCTTTTAATCATTCCAATTAATTTATTAAGTTCCTTTTTTGTTATTAGTAATTTACGTTTTCTAGTAGGATCAGAATTAAAGATATTCCCTTTTTCATAAGGACTAATATGCATATTGTTTATAAAAAGTTCACCATGGTCAATAGAAGCATAGCTATCTTTTAAATTAACATTTCCAAGACGTATTGACTTTATTTCAGTTCCAGTTAAAACAATACCAACTTCAAACTTTTCATTGATAAAGTAATCATGAAAAGCTTTTTTATTTGATGCAATATTTTTTATTGGATAATCTGCCACGGCTAACCCTCCTTTTTAACTAATATACACGAACTATATTATACATCAAACTAGAAATATTGACAAGTACAAGAAATTTCACAAATAATAAAAAAACACTAAAATAATGATAAATAAAACCGACATAGTTTTTGAAGACTAGGAAAGAAGGATGGGTATAATATGAATTTGAACTGGTATAAAAAGGGAAAAGGTTTTACAATGATAGAATTGGTGGTCGTAGTAGCCATGTTGTCAATGTTAACATTAATTGGGACAATGGGCTATGGAATGATCCAAGATAGGATAAAAATAAGTTCAGATAAATCTACGGGTGCATTAATAGGAAAAGAATTAGTAGCCCGAGAAATGGATGTGGCGAAGGGAAAGAAGATAGCAGCATATCCTCAAGTAACTGTATATGATTCGTTAGAGAGCATAGAAAGTTACCTAGAAAAAGGTACTTTGCCTGAATCTATGGAAGGTGGAAAATTCGTAGCTACAGCAATAGAAGTAGAGGAAAACGTAACAAAGATAATGGTAGGAATAGGAAAAGAAAATGAAGCTATGCCATGGAGAATATATAACAATAAAGATAATCCAGGTTGGCTATGGGCAGAAGATATGGAGATAAACCAATTCCTATCAACATATATGCCAGAGAATGAATTAGAAACAAATGATTGGACAAATGATAGTAACAAGACTGAATACGCAGTAAATTACAATATCAATGCATCTGAAACAGTAACAAATATGCCAGCAGCTCAAACAAAGATAAGAGGAGTAAGTTTAATATTAAGTGAAAGAATACCGGTAAGAACAAATTATACATTTAAAAATTGGAACACTAAAGCAGATGGTAAAGGAACAAGTTATACCCCAGGAGAAATATATATAAGAAATGATGATATGGAACTGTATGCACAATGGGAGGCAGACGAATATACAGTATTACTAGATCATCAAAGTGAGATGACAGATGGAACAGAAAGTATAATTGTGGCATACGGAAGTGAAATGCCAGAAATACAAAATCCAAAGAGGAACTATACTGTAACTTTCAACTTTAATACACCTGAAATCGCAAATAGTACCAAAACAGCAGTATACACATTTGGAGGATATTATACAGAAGTAAATGGCTTTGGAATGCAATATTATACTGAAACCGGAGCTAGCGCAAGGAATTGGGATATACCGCAAGATACAACTTTATATGCAAAATGGACAAATACAAGTGTACAAATGCCAAGCCCTTCAATAGAAGGATATGGCTTTAGTGGTTGGTATACAGCGCCTACCGGAGGAACAAGAATTGGAGGAGCTGGAGCAAGTTATACACCAACATCAGATATAACCTTATTTGCACATTGGGCAGAAGGTGAAAATACAATAACTTTAAATGACCAAGGGGCAACAACAAGTGGAACAAGTAGTGTAACAGCATCATACGGAAATCCTATGCCAAATATAATAATTCCAGAAAGAAGATATGTTGTAACATTTAACTTTAATGGAAATGGAAAAGATAATATAACTAAGAGTGCATCATATGTATTTGGTGGATATTATACAGAAGTAAGTGGCAAAGGAACAAAATATTATACAGACGAAGGTGCAAGTGCAAGAAATTGGGATAGAACAAACAGTATAACACTATATGCAGATTGGTCTAAAACAGGTATAGACTTGCCAGAAGCAACAAGAGATGGATATGGCTTTAGTGGTTGGTATACTGAATCAACAGGTGGAACTAGAATAGGTGGAGTAGGAGAAAGATATGTTCCGAGAGATAGTATAACCTTGTATGCACATTGGGGTCCACAATCAAGTACAATTATATTAGATAGTCAAGGTGCAACAACAGAAGGAACAAAGAATGTAACGCCTATATATGGTCAACCAATGCCAAGTATAACTTTGCCTGTAAGACAATACACAGTAGAGTTTAATTATAATGGAAATAGCCAAGCAAATACTACTCAAACTGCAACATATATATTTAATGGCTATTATTCAGAAGCAGCTGGAAGTGGTGTAAAATACTATAATAATAATGGAACAAGTGCAAAAGATTGGGATAAAACAGAAAATACAACTTTGTATGCATATTGGTTAAATTCAGAAGTGACTTTACCTACTCCAACATCAATGACAGGATACACATTTAATGGTTGGTATACAAATGAAGGACAAAAAATAGGTGATGCAGGTGAGTCATATATACCAACAAAGAATATTACATTAGTTGCAAGATGGGTAGCAGAAGGAAGTACGGAAGTAATTTTAGATAATCAAGGGGCAACAACTGCTGGTACACCAAGTATAGTGCCAGTTTATGGTTCCGAAATGCCAGCAATACAAGTGCCAGTAAGAAAATATGATATAACATATAATTATAATGGAAGCGGTCAAATAAATGGAATACATACAATACAATATTTATTTGAAGGCTATTGGGTAGGAGAAGGTAAAACAGGAACAAAATATTATAATAATAATGGCTCGAGTGCAAATAATTGGACAGAAACATCTGTAAATAGATTATATGCAAGTTGGCAATCAAAGAGCGATAAATTGCCAGAAGGAACATGGGGAGGACATGTACTAGAAGGCTGGTATACCGCAGCAACTGGTGGTACGAAGGTTGGAGATGTTGGGGAAGATTATACTCCGACATCAAACATAACTTTGTATGCACATTGGACAGAAAATAGTTATTTAATAACATTAAATGATCAAGGTGCAACAACTCATGGTACAGAGAGTGTAAATGTACAATTTAATAGTGCTTTACCTACAGTAACACCACCTGTAAAAGAATATAAAGTAACATTTAACTACTCAATAGGTGGCGTTAGTGATGAGATAAATACAGCAGTACACCAATTTACAGGTTATTATACATCGGATAAAGTTAAGTATTATGGTGCAGATGGAAAAGGAGTAAAGAACTGGGATATACCGCAAGACACGATGTTGTATGCAGATTGGGTAACTACTAATGCAAATGTACTATTAAAAACAGCATCAAGAGCAGGTTATACATTTGATGGTTGGTATACAAGCGAAATAGATGGAGTAAAAATTGGAGAAACAGGTTCGTTATATACTCCAACAAAAGACATAACTTTATATGCTCATTGGATAGGAAGAGGTAATATAGTAACATTAGACGGACGAGGAGCAACAAGATTAGGAACAACGGCAGTAGATGCAGTATATGGTAGTGAAATGCCTAGAATAACTATACCTGAGAAGAAGTATACAGTAACATTTGATAAAAATACACCAAATGTTAATAGTACATCATCAACAGTATCATATACGTTTAATGGATATTATGATTCAGAAGAAAAACCATACTATAATGGAACTGGAAATAGTATAAATAATTGGGATAAAACGGAAGATACAACCTTGCACGCAAATTGGGAAGGTGTAGCTATACAGTTACCAGCAGCATCGAGAACAGGATATACATTTAATGGTTGGTACACAGCAGCAACTGGAGGCGAGAAAATAGGTGATGCTGGTACGAATTATGTACCAACTAAAAATATAACTTTATATGCACAATGGGGCGGAGCAAGTAATATAGTAACTCTAAACGACCAAGGTGCAACAACTCACGGCACAGAACAAGTAGATCCAATATATGGCTTGGATATGCCTGAAATTAGTATACCTAAAAAAGAGTATACAGTAACATATGATTATAATGGTGGAAACGGAACACTAGCAGCTGACGTAGCGGCATACATGTTTAAAGGATATTATACAGAATTGATTGGTAATGGAGTAGAGTATTATGGTGCGACAGGAAAAGGCTCAAGGACTTGGGATATGACAGGCGGTACTACATTATACGCAAATTGGCAACAAGCAAGTGTAAAATTACCACTAGCAGCAAGAGCAGGATACACGTTTAATGGTTGGTACACAGCAACAAATGGTGGAACAAAGGTAGGAGATGTTGGTGCAAGCTATATTCCATCAAATAATATAACAATACATGCACAATGGATAGCAAATGAATATACAGTATTATTAGATAGTAATAAAGCAACAAGTACGGGAACAACAAGTGTTGTAGCAACGTACGGAAATCCAATGCCAAGTATAACTAAACCAACAAAACAATTTACAGTAACATTAAATTATAAAACAGATGGAATTGGAAATGAAGTAAGAACACCAGCAGGAACTTTTGAGGGATATTATTTAAATATAACAAATCCAGCAACTCAGTATTATAATGTAGAAGGAACAAGTGCAAAGAATTGGAGCGAAGCAGAAAATTCAATATTATATACAAAATGGACAGAAGGAAGTATAGATTTACCTACTCCATCAAAAGCAGGATACGTATTTAGTGGTTGGTATACTGAAGAAACATGGGGAACTAAAGTTGGTGTTGGAGGAGACAGCTATACTCCAACAGAAGACGTAACTTTATATGCACAATGGGCAGACGCAACATATAATATAACATTTAATAATCAAGGAGCAACAACGGCAGGAACAACAACAGCAAAAGCTATATATGGTCGCCCAATGCCAAATATAACGGTACCTCAAAGAAGATACGAAGTAACGTTTAATTATAATGCAACAGGTATAGCAGATAGCTCGAGAGCAGCTGCATACGATTTCAAAGGCTACTTTGATACCAATAATGAAACTCTTATGAATGAAGCACATGTATATTATGGAGAGACAGGATTTAGCGCTAAGAATTGGGATAAAACTGCTGACACAACTTTATATGCAAAATGGAAATCAAATAGTTTACAGCTTCCAACTCCAAGCAGAACAGGTTTCATTTTCAAAGGTTGGTATACAGCAGCAGGTGGAGGAACAAAAGTAGGAGATGCTGGTGATCTTTATACTCCAGCAGCAACAACGACTTTATATGCACACTGGGATATAATTAACTATACAGTAACAATACAAAAAACAATAGAAGCTGCAGGAAGTATAACTGGAGCTGGTACGGAATATCATTATCAAGATACGGTAAATATAAGTGAAACAACTAATACAGGATATACATTTAATGGTTGGACAGTTGTAAGTGGTGGCGCAACACTTGGAAGTACAACAGCAGCAAGCACGTCATTTACAATGCCATCAAATAATGTAGTATTAAGAGCAAACTTTACAGCAAATCCATTAACATTTAATAATCAAACAAAATCATCATATTACAATACATCAAATAAAGATGTAGGTATAACAGCTGCAACAAATGGAACAGGAAGTTATACATATACTATAACTTCACAGAAGAACTCAAGCAACACAGCAGTAACCAACTTCTCAATTCCAACGGCGACAGCAGCAACTATAAGAGTAGGAGCAAGTACACCAGTAGGAACATATACAATAGTAGTAAAAGCAACAGATAATGGTTCAGCAGTAACTAAGGAAGCAACAATAACAATGACGGTAAAATATCCAGCATTGACATTAGCAGGAAATGGAACTACAGCAGTACCAGGAAATGTAACAAAGACACCTGTATATACAAAATACGGAACAGCAAACGAATATACAACAGAGACTGGCTCAACAGCCGCAACAATAGGAGTAACAAGAACAGGATATACATTAAATGGATGGTTTACTGCAGCAAGTGGCGGAACAAAGGTATTAGACGCAAGTGGAAACGGAACCGGAACAGCCGTAACAAATTACACGAACGCAAGTAAGAATTGGGTAATGACAGCACCACAAACGTTATATGCGCAATGGACAGCAAACGCATTAACCTTTGCTAACCAGAGCAGAACGGTGTACTACAATACAGCCGCAACACAAAATGCAGCAATAACAGCAGCAACAAATGGAACAGGAAGTTATACATATAGTATAAGTTCACAGAAGAATTCAGGCGGAACGGCAGTAAGTAGTTTCTCGATTTCAGGAACAAACGTAGTAACAGCAAAGAGCACAGCAGTAGGAGCATACACAGTAGTAGTAAAAGCAACAGATAGTAAATCAGGAAAGACAAAAGAAGCAACATATACAATAACAGTAGCATACCCAGCATTGACATTAGCAGGAAATGGAGGAACAGCAACTCAAGGAACAGTATATACGAAGTATGCAACAGTAAATGAATATACAGCAGCAACCGGTTCAACAGCTGCAACAATAGGAGCAACAAGAACAGGATATACGTTAACTGGATGGTGGACCGCAACAAGTGGAGGAACAAAGGTATTAGACGCAAGTGGAAATGGAACTGGAACAGCTGTAGCAAATTACACGAATGCAAGTAAGCAATGGGTAATGACTGGACCACAAACATTGTATGCACAGTGGCAAGTTGCACAAGTTACATTCCGTGTAGGAGACTATGTAACATATATACCTAGTGTAACTTCTGCTTCAGTATCTGCAAGTTCTTCTGGATATACAAGCTCTCAATCATATAATCCAAGTGCTACAACAAGTTGGAGAGTATTTAGTGTAGCTAATGGAGTAGAAATCATACCAACAACATATGCATTTAATCTATCAATTGCCGGAACTACGGGTAGAGCCAATATACAAAGCATACTAACTACAATAAGTAATAACTATAAAAACTCTTATGCAGCAAGTGCGAGACATTTAGGTATGCCAACTGGCAATGGTAGTTATGGGTCAACCATGAACACTACAGATAAAGCAATAATAGAGGCAAATACTGGGTTAAATTATAGTGATGGACACACATTTACTGGTGGTAATGGTACACTTACTGGGTCAGGTGTTTCAGTTCCATTTGCAGAAATAATAACTAACACTCGTCAAGTAGTAACTGTGCCTTTAATTGGGCTTACTGGAGGTGGTTCTACAGTTAATCCAGTAACTGGTCAAGTAATACCAATACCACCTACTCCTACAGGTGAGAATAATACTGTAACTGCAGCAGTAAGACCAGTAGTAAATCTAGGAATCGGGCCTCTTGTTTCTGGTGGTTCGGGAACATCTTCAAGCCCATATGTAATAGCAGGAGCAGGTGCAACATCATATACAATAACATATAATGCTAATGGAGGAAGTGGAGCACCAGCTACTCAAACTATAAATGTAGGGTCAAATGCAACAATAAGTACTACCGTACCTACACGCTCAAGTTATGTATTCTTAAGATGGAATACAGCAGCAAATGGAAGTGGAACATCATATTCACCAGGTGATGCATATACTGCAGGTACAAGTGTAACCTTATATGCACAATGGGGACAAGGAAATTATACAATAACACTAGCATCTAATTTCCCACTGGTAGCGCCAGCATTGTCTGCTAATCCAACTAGTGGTGCTACAGGTGCTTACATAACTATATATACTGAACCTAGTGGATCCTTTTCAACAACTGTACCAACAGTAGGTGGAGGAGTAGCTACTATACGTTGGACGTTTATTGGATGGGGTTCTAGTAACAGTACATGGACAATAACTAATGCTACTAGTAACAGTACAACTGTCCGAGTCGGCTCAGGAGATGCAACCCTAACAGCAAATTATAATATAGGGTCATAAAGAGACTAATTAGCCTTGAGGGCATCCATCAAAAGTCTAAAAAATAAGTAAATAAAAATAGGTAAGCTATAAAATAGCTTACCTATTTTTTCATTGGAATATATCATATCGTTTTTGGATATCCTCAACTTAATTAATAACTAGCTCTACCATTTATAATTTCAATCTATTGTGCAATTAATTTTTCATACTCATAACTATTCTTATATACTTCTTCAGGAGATATATCTATTTTGCCGTTATCCCATGTTAATACACCATTCTCTACTTTAATAGTTTTAAAAATATCATAATTTTCTAATTTTTGATATACAGGATATTTTAATAAATATGACATATCAAAAATTCTTTCCTCTCCAGATATAAAAGTAACTAACAAAGACAAATCTCCAATAATTTTTACATTGATTATTTTTATTTCTGTTTCATTTGAATTAGCATATGCTATTCCGTCTTTCACAAACATGTTTTTACA
>JAEEGH010023923.1_pt1 | contig 12378 bp, 13 predicted proteins | sample 9134181 | NCBI WGS metagenome assembly JAEEGH01 (sample SAMN16246544, study PRJNA631951) | gut metagenome | biome: gut microbiome; feature: rumen; material: DP-attached | host: Bos | place: Iran: Karaj | collected 2018-10
AGGCCTACAGATTGCATTCGACCGAGAAGCTGTATGAATTTTTCGACAACTGGTCGGAGGAAGTCCAATCCAATGAAAATGAAGCAGAGAACCCGTATGTGGCGGAGGCCCACAAGGTTTTCGCCGCCTTTTACCAACCTTTGCAAACCTATCGAGATACGAATCAGCGTTATACTTTGTATGATGAAAAAAATTTTTTCATCGTGCAGGGTTCGCTATATAGAATTCTAGTAGCGGAATGTATCCCTCGCGAGCAGGCGGAAATTGATTCGTTTGTGGTTAGTCGTATCCGGCAGACGTATTATATGGATGACAGTTTACAGAATATGTGGATTGAACGCCACAAGCAGAAAAACTTTGTGCCGTATTATTCTATAGGTTGGACTCACTTTACGCGTGTCCCCTTGACTACGGTGGATTCAGCCGTTTCATTTCGTCCGCCGGTACATTTTGACGGGAAAAAGGTGGTCTATCTGACCGATGGATACAAGGAATTGCTGAACTCTTTTTTAGGGAATTGCTATGTCGAATTGGGGACATACAATATTATGCAGACCGCCTTTTCCAAAGGTAAAAGCCGAAAGAGGCAAGAGTTCTTCAACAAGGCCGCACTCATATTTTATGGGCACTGGGGCGGCTATTGGGAATATGTGACATTCCCGCAGGCAGTCAATATTATCTTGAATAAAGAAATGAATCGTGCAATTGTTAACTTTAGATTTATTTATGAAGGCGGGGAAGTGTCCTTGGAAAAGAAGGACGGAGAATGGGTGGTGGTTGAAACCCGTTTCCTTTTTCAACAATAGCCTGACACTAGCTTTTTGGGTTAAAAGTTTTCTATTTCAACAGCCGTAATTCTCTCAACAATGCGGCAATGCTCTCCGTGGAAACTGAATTGGATTTTATTTCAACATATTCTCCTTTTGAAGTGAAGGCCGCGTATATGTCGCTTTCGACCTGCTTTCTGGTGACCTCGAGGGCATCCTCAGAATCGCCACGATAATAGGTGGTGTACTTTTGAATCAATTCGCTTTCGCGCTCAGGGTCATCACCGTCAAGTTGATCATACACCATTTCAAAATCAATAGTGTAGTAAAATTCAACTACCGGGTTGAATTGCTGATTTAAGCGATAAACCGTTGTATAATAGATACCGCCTCCACCATAATCATTATAAAGGAGACCACTACGCGGGATATACATAATGCCGAAATCGCCGAGATCCTGTTTCAACACTTTGCCATTCTGCACCGACAAAATGCAATTACCCTCATATAAATAGCTACCATACAACACCAATTCAGGGATGTCGTCCGCATCAAGATAGATGTATTCCCAACTTCCGTAACCATCAATTAATTCATCGTATGTCAATACGTTTTTGATATAATCGCCATACAGCTTTTGGTAATTGGCCTCCTGCGCATTTCCAACAAGAAAAGAGATAGCCAATCCCAATAATAATATTATCTGCTTCATTTGTCTTGTTTCGTGTTAAACCATTGATTTTGAGAAACTTCCCGAACTTATCGCCACGGGATTTTTGTTGAGCTTGTAACGGGCAGCTGCAAACTGTCACCATTTTGGTTGCAAGAAACGCAAAATACCAGGCCAATAGACATTAAAATATACGATAACTTTTTCATAATGAGTAAAATAAATTGATAATAAAAAATATTTTTTCTATTGACAAATATAAAAAAATGTTGAAATAATCGGCTATCGCAACAATTGGGGATTGTTGGTGGAGTATTCTCGTAATGTGAACTTGTTGAATTGGTTCATCCGCACAGCCTTTCCTTGCTCCACTTCCAGGGGTTCAAGTCTCAAAAACTCTATCGTATTTCCCGATGTGCGGGAGTCGGCACCATACGAGGAGTGAAGGATGTACGAGAGATAGAAGAGATTCTTGGCCATGTATTCATCCAAATAATACTCCTTGCGAACTTGATACTGATTGTTCCAATTAGCCTCCGCATTGAGTACGATCGGCTGGTCTTGGATAATCCGCTCACGCACCTCAAAGATGCTGAGCATCTGCTGGTTATCATCCATCACGTAGGCCTCGTTGGTGGGGTCGATCCACAGCCATTTGCCCAACTGCGCAGAATAGACTTCGTTGATGACATGGCAATCGTCGTAGTAATTCCGGGGCATGCAGGTGACCACACGCGAGCGGATGCCTAACGCCAAGTAGCATTCGTTGGCAAAGAGCGCCAAACCGCGGCAGTTCACCCCTCTCTTCTGGGCAAATTGGGCAATTGTCTCCGCATTTCTCGCTGTTGGGGGCAATCCGGCGCTACCATTGTGCCGGATTGTCTGATGCACCCAATGCAGCACATTCAGTATCCGGGTCACCTCATCTCCCGTACCGGCCACAGAGTCCAAGTTGTACTTCAGCCGCAGCGACTGCAACTCGGGGGCATCGGCCGACTGGTAGGTGAACGCCGGGATGTCGCGCTGCTGCGAAACATCAAAAGTTTTGCCTTCACGCAACGTGTCTATGTAGTACGGACGTGCGACAAAATCCACAAAGCTGACCCGTCTTTTCCGGATGACGACCAATCTTGTGCATTGGGAACTGTTGTACTCGTATCTGAATTTTGCAGTGTCAATATCGGTGCAATAGCGGAATGTTTTCCCGTCATCCCACTTCCTGCAGGGGACCTCGTCGTGGTGGATGTTGCGAGAGAACCAGAAATCGCCATCGGCAAACAGCATGCAGCGATCCTTGTTGGCATAGACAGTATCTACAATGACAAACTGTTGCGCAAAGGCTGTGCAAGTACTTATAAAAAGAATGACCAATAAGATAACTTGTTTTTTCATAGGCGTCAAGGTGTGATAATTGATATTTTTGCCAACATCCCAGACATCTCAAAACTGAAGGGGACTTCTATTTTTACTCTTTTCTCGCCAACACCCCAGACCTTGCGAAGTCCGTTAGACAAAGACTGAAAAGTTGACGCTGCAAAGTTACATGTTATTTTCTTATGTGGGGGTATTAAGGTATCGTGCCTCCGGCACGCAAAGTCCGTATTCCAATTTCTTAAAAATAATATTGCATCAGTAGTAATGGAAGAATGCTGGTTGTGCGTACTCTACCATTCCGCTCTCAAAAATCCTATTGGTGCCCCACACAACGCCTCCCAATGAATCACGATACTCGTTCTGGCAATAAGCCACATAACTGTTCGCATAGACTTTTGTCTTGAACTGTGTGTCATAACCAGGATCCACAGTGAAGCAATAGGAGCTGTCTGGCAGCATGTAATAATCGGCAATGTTTGACAAGTCCGCTAATACTTCGTTTCTTGTGTTCATCGAAACGCCCGACGCAAAGCCGATGTGAGTAACATTCTCTATTTCATTGAATGCTATCTTATTTCCATCCTTATCATAGATAAACTCATGGTTCTTGTTTGTCCAAGACAACCAACCTGAGGCAAGAAAATGCTGCACATTAAAAACAAGTGCTTATATAACTTTCCCATTTTCAATATTTTATTCTTCACTAACCACATATTCAATATCACCAGAACCATAGACACTAAATTTTTCAATTCGGAATTCATCACACGATAACCTAACAAATAGTCTCAGCCAGTAATCCATCGGCGAAACCTGTCCATAGTAATCTATATGTTCTGGCGGCATCTCTCCATTTATATCACCAATGCAAATACATCCTCCTAAATCTTCAGGATAATAACGGTATTTATACATTCCGTTGAATTGCCATGTAGAAGATGAGTAGGGAGCATATTCTGTCGGTTCAGAATACAGCGTTGTATCACCAAATGTCACACGGTAGCTAATAGGATAATCCATTGTTGGCAAACACATGTGTGTGGTGGCTATCACATGAAATGTTCTCCCAGAAAGGGAAAAATTGCCGCAACTTTCAATATTTTCAAAATGGATATTTACCGAGCCCTGATTGTACAACCATTCACTAATAATTTCACCATCCAATTCACTCGTGTAGTTCACACTCCAACCATTGCTTCTGACCTCGCCATTATATGTGATATAAGCAGTGATAATCATCCTATCAGTCATATTGAACAGCCCTTCCCCGCCCCGCTCGGACTTTTCCTCAATCTGGTATGAGGATGACATCACGCGGATGTCGAAACCGCTGCCTCTACCTTCTGTGCACAACACCTTGCTCACCTTGCTTCCTTCGTTCGTCTCGGCCTGCACGAAGTAAACGCCGCCGTGTGGAAGCGTGATTGACAGCTGGTGCTCGCCCGCTGGCAGCATCTCCGTGCGCTGGCAGCACAGACGTCCCTGCACATCCATCACCTGCAACTTCACACTCCCTGCCGTGCGGGTGGTCAGATTCACGCGGCTCTCCCCCTGGCAGGGGTTGGGATAGTTTTGCGACAGTTCCAGTCTGTCAGCCGCCACATACTCGTCAATCCGCGTTGCGCAATTCGAAAGAATCGTGTCCGGCCAGTACATTTTGAATGTTCGGTAGTGGTATGGAGGTTGGCATGGTGACAGACACACTTTCACCTCCACACTGTCCCACGGAACAAGCCTTCCGTTCATGTAGGTATGGATAACGTTCACCGCGCAGGTATCCTCCTGCGCCATCGCCCGCTGGCCGAAACTCCCCGCCGCCACCAGCAGCACGAGGAGAAGAAGGGTTTTGAAAGGGGTTTGTGGTTTCATGGTGGTATGGTTTTGGGTTGATTTGTTGATGCGTTGATTTTGGGTGGTATTTCAGGTAAATTATATTTTTAAGATATTAACATACAATAAGTTAAATGTTTTTATAACACATACCTCACCGACAAACAAACATTCCAGTCGAAATGGTGCCAGCGGACATTGTTCTTAATGAAAACACCGTATCCCGGACGGAAGTCCAACTGTACTGCCAACGGGATTTTAAATAGGTATTCAAGCCCTACTATGACATTGGCACCCGCTTTCATGCCGTTCCCCAAATATTTATAGTCATCTCTTGTGCCACCAGAATACCAAATGTGCCAAATTCCCATTTCCCAATTATAACCCAGTGTGACTCCAGCGCCTATAAGGCTGTGCAAACGGGAGTTGGATGAAAACTCATACATCAAGTTCGGATTGAGTTCTATGGAATACACATCCACTTGTGGCCAGTCCTCACCACCTGTTTGAACAAACTGGTTCCCAAAATCAAGGCTCAATGCCACGTGGTCGGAGAGGAATGTCTTGTACGAAACTCCCCACATAGTGCATCCAATCCCACCAATACTATGCTGGTATATAGATTGTGCGGATAAAGACACCTCAAACATAAAAATTAGCATAAAGAGGAGTTTCTTTTTCATATTTTAAGTAGTTATTTTACATCCTGAAAGCAGAAGTATATTGTAGTGAATATAGTTGAGAGGAAGCCATCTTTTGAGTGGTTAATTGTTTGTTTTGCGACTACAAAATTACAACTATTTTGAGTGATTTTTATTCCCTCACATCAGAAATGTGAACCCTTTGTGCAAAAAATGTGAACAGAGGTACATTTTAATTCTTTATATGGTGGTAATTTGTTGATAATCAGTATATTCTAAAACCCTCTCATTTTTTTATGTTTATTCCGTCAAAAATGCTTTTGTGCGAAGGTTTTAATTAATATTGTGAATTATTGTTGAAGAATTGATTATTTTTGCAACCACAGTCAAATAATATTGCTATGAAACACAAACATCTGAAAACAATTGCCATCATTTTGCTGAATGTCCTGCTCTGCGCCATAATGCTATGGTTTTATGTTAGGAATTCATACCTGCGCCCTTTTTCAGGCAGTTTTCTCAAAGAAGTCATTTCAGGACTTCTATTATTGGGTTCTTTATATTTCAATCACTTCCTGCTTTGTCCGTTGATTTACAAAAAAAATTCTTATTTTATCTATTGGTTACTTGTCACTCTTATGGCGATAGTAATTGGTGGAGTAGATCTTGCTATGGCATATTCTTATATAAAATCTCATAATGTAGCACTTATTGAATGTTTTGGTCACTTCAAGTTCTTCTCTAAAGTTCTTTTCTTTACTATTGGGCGCAACCTCGCATTGAACTTCTTCCCATATTTGTTCAGCGAACGGTTGCATTTGCGACAGTCATTGGATAAAGAAAGAGAAATTGTGTACGAGCGTGTCCGCATGCTGGATGTTACGGACAAAAACAGTGACATCCAACTGATTTCCATTGATGAGATCTTCTATTGCCAGCAGCAACGGAATCATACCATGGTTTATACGGTACAGAACAAAAGCTACACGCGTCTGGGTTCCATGAAGCATCTGGAACAGCTGTTCGGAACTAAAGAATTCATCCGTATAACAAACACCATTATGGTGCCGTTCCAGTACATCAAATCGTGCAAGGAGAATGTGGTGGTCATGAAAAAAATGCCATGGCAGGATGCCCCTACGGCGTTTGCGCTGGAACCCAAAGACAGCGAGGAAACTGCCGAAAGCATATTGGAAGGCCTCATGCGTTATAAGACTTTGGCAGGCGGCAAGGGAAGCTCAGTCAAGGTGCCCCGTCAGGCAGTCAAGCGGAAACCGATTGTACCTTCAGATGAAAAGATTACGGAGGTCTTTGCCTTCGTGGAAAAGCACCCGAAATGCAATTCGGCGGACATCATGGCCAAAACGCAGTTCTCAATGAGCACCGTCGAGCGCTGCCTCTCCGAACTCAAGAAGTATGGTCTGATAGAGCACGTGGGCAGCAGGCGGCATGGCGGGTACATCGTGGCCAGCACCTTGGTAGAGGTGGAGAATACAGCAGCTATCCCACAGGACGGGACGGCTCCAGAGGAAATGGGGGGTGCGGTGACAATTCGGTGATGATCATTATGGCACCATCCCTTTCTCATTCTGTTGTAGGGCTGCCGTTGCGGATGGCCTCGGGAATGGGGTCGCCATCGGCATGACATTCCATTAATCCCGTACCGCACATTGCGATTCCCGCACTCACGGCTATCCTATCCTGAACACGTTCCGGAAGAACTTCACCGTGCGGGCCACCACCTCTTTCCGATGGCGGCTGATCATGTGGTTCTCCCCTTTCACCACCTGCAAGGTCGCGTGGTCGCCATAGGTCTCCTTGAAGCGTTCGCTGCACCACATCGGTACGATGCTGTCGCGGTCGCCGTGCAGCAGGAGGACGGGCCCCTGGTAGGTCGCCGCGGTCCCGTAGATGTCCAACTGCTGCGTGGTGAGAAGGTATTCACGTCCCAATTTCAGCATACCCCAGCAGCGGATGAACTCCGGCGGGTCGGCCGGGTCGAACGTGGCGTTGAAGAACCGGCCCCCTTGGCACGCCTCCTTGATGACTGACCCCGGGGCGATGAGCACCACGCCGTCGGGTACGGGGAGTTCCGTCGCCAAACGGCCGGCGGTCATCGAGGCGATCACGCCGCCTTGCGAATGTCCCAAGAGCCCGATGCCGTCCACATATTTCAGTTGGCGCACGTAGTCCCAAACGGCCTTCGCGTCGGCCAGTTCCTTCTCGATGGTCATCTCCTGCAGGCGCCCCGCGCTTTGGCCGTGGCCGTTGAAATCGAACCGGATGGAGGCGATTCCCGCCTTGGCCAATCCTTTGGCGAGCGCCGGCATCGGGTTGTAGTCCTTGCTGGAAAAGATGCCGTGCATCAGGATGACCATCGGACAGCGGTCGGTCTCCGGGTTGAAGCCCTCCGGCAGGGTGATTTTGAAGGCAATCTCCCCTTCTGGCCCTTGTATCGGACTCTTTGCAGGGCGTTTCTGGTTGCAAGCCCCGTTCGCGAAAACGGAAAGACATCCCGACAGGGCGAGAAGCAGGATCAATGACAATAGTTTTGTTTTCATAATGGCGGTCGCAAAAGTAGTAAATTTTTAAATACCCAATCAAGAAAAATATGGTTTTCTATTCAAAATTCAACGTCCCCGGATTTTCAGGTCATAAAAACACGATGTGCCGCATGGCAGCGACATTTTTGAAATAAATTCTGTACTTTTGCAGCAGGGTTAAAATAGTTCAACTATGAGCAAACAAAGCATCAGACTGTTGGTGATCATCGCATTGGTGCTGGTCTTTTCCGCCTTCATTCTCATCTCTGGCTATCCCGCATACAATGTGCTGTCATTCAATTACAACGGTCTTATCTACAATGCTCTCAACCTTTCAGCCACCCTGCTGAATCCGGTTATCTTCGTTGTGTTGTTCGTGGAGCCGGATCTCACCACCGTCCTGCTGTTCTCCTCCGTGGTCATCGTGTTGAAGGTAGTGGGTTGCTTTTTCCTGTTGCGGATGTGCGACCGGAGGAAGAAGGCGAGGAGGTGACGGCATCCCCTGCCGGTACGATCCAGCGTCCGGAGAGCGCTCAATCCAGGAATACCTGCATTCCATCGTTCTGCACCCTCCGTTGGCCCCGTTGTCTTGCAACCGTTGTCTCTCCACTGCCACGTGCAGTTATTCAACCGCCCATACCCACAGGCATATCATACAAAAAATCACATTTTATGTGATAAGTCGCTATCGGGGTAAAAAAAAGACCTGCAACTTGCAGGTCTCTCGGTTGGGCGTGAAGGACTCGAACCTTCAATGACAGGACCAGAATCTGTAGTGTTACCATTACACCAACGCCCAATACTGGTCGCTTTTAACAGCCCGCAAAAATACAATTTTTTTTTATTGTGGAATAAATTATTTTCAAAAAATAATAGTTTATTGATAATCAATAGATTATAGAATAAAATGAACGTAATATCCCACCTTTTTTTCTGAAGAGGCACCTCTTTTCCTAATTAAAAATAGTATCTTTGCGGCTGAAAAGTGCAAAAAGCATGGAAATAGAACTTGAGATCGTAAATCCAGGGCATCCGAACATCCACGGGGAGGCCTTCAACTTGGTCCTGCAGGAGAAAGGCGGCACCCGTTTCGTGCCCGTGATCATCGGGCTGAACGAGGCGCGTGCGCTGCTGCTGGCATTGGGCGACGTCGAGACCGCCCGCCCGCTCACCCACGACCTGCTGCTCCAGACCATCCACAAGATGGGCGGCGACGTGAGCAAGATCACGGTCACCGACTTCGTGGCCGGCGCCTACATTGTGGAGGTGGCGGTGGAGACCGCCACGGGTATCTGCTATCTGGATGCCCGCCTCTCGGACGCCGCCGTGCTGTCGGTGAAGACAGGCGTGCCCATCATGATGGACGCGGTCCTGTTCGAGAAAGTGAGTTATACCCATGAGGGGAAGGTGGCGAAGGATGACGAGGCGGCACTCGCCCGCTACTTCGACGCCGCACTCGCCAACGACGACGAGGAGGAGTTCTACGTCTGCGCCGACGGATCGCGTGTGCCGATGGACCTCCGGAAGGCCACCGACCGGCAACTCGACCTGCTGATGCAGGAGGCATTGGCCCGCGAGAACTACGAGCTTGCCGCCGAAATCGACAATGAAATCAAAAACAGAAAATCAGATGGAAAATGATGTAGTGAGCCATGAAGGTGTGGTTCAGTCGGTACAAGGCACCGACGTATGGGTGAAAATGACCGTGAGTTCGGCCTGCGCCGGCTGTCACGCCAAGGCCGTTTGCGGCGCCGCCGAAAGCGCCGACAAGATGGTGCAGGCGCGCAATGTAACCGGCGAGACATTCGAGGTGGGCGAGAAGGTGCGGGTGCAGTTGCGCCAGACCATCGCCACCCGAGCCGTCGTCCTCGGCTACCTCGTCCCGACCGTCGTGCTGCTGGGCGTCTTCTGCCTCATGTACCTCGTCAGTTCCAACGAGTTGCTGAATGTCGGCGTGGCGCTGGCGGCATTGGCCCTCTACTACTTCTTCCTCTGGCTGTCGCGGAAGCGCGTCGCCAAGAATGTCACCTTTGTCGTCTCCAAAATGCCCCAGATCTAACCATGGCGATCAGTTTCAAAAGACATACCTTGGACAACGGTCTGCGCCTGCTGGTGCATGAAGATTCCACCTCGCAATTGGCGGCCTGCAACATCACCTACAACGTCGGCTCGCGCGACGAACACCCCGACCGCACCGGACTGGCGCACCTGATGGAGCACTTCATGTTCTGCGGCTCCAAACACATTCCCGACTACGACACGCCGTTGCAGAAGGCCGGCGCCATCAACAACGCCTATACGTCGCAAGACCTCACGCAATATTATATCGTTTTGCCCGCCCTCAACCTCGAAACCGCCTTCTGGATTGAGTCGGACCGGATGTTGGAACTGGCCTTCAATCAACAATCGCTTGACATTCAGAAGCATGTGGTGATAGAAGAGTTCAAGGAGACCTGCTTGAACCGGCCTTTCGGCAACCTGTGGAGCACCTATACCGACCTCGCCTACGAGAAATACCCCTACAAGTGGATGCCTGCCGGAAAGAATCCTTCTCATATAGAGGGCGTTACCATGGACATCATCCGCGATTTCCACAGCCGCTACTACTCGCCCGCCAATGCGGTGATAGTGGTGGGCGGCCCGGTTCCTTTCGATGAAGTGGTACGCGGCGTGGAGAAGTGGTTCGGCGACATTCCCGCGCGCCCCAAACCCGACAAGGTCTTCCCGGAAGAGCCGGAACAGTCCTGCCGGAAGGTGCTGCGCACCCACGGCAACGCCCCTTACCCGATGTTGGTGAAGGGCTGGAAGATGCCGCCGCGCCTCCATCCCGACTTCTACGCCTACGACCTGCTGTCGGACCTCTTCGGCAACGCACAGGCCTCCTATCTTTACAAGAAGTTCGTGGCGAAAAGCCAACTTTTCACCGACATCTCCATGACGGTGTCGGGTACCAGCGGCCCGGGCCTGCTCTCCATCGTGGCCCGCCCCGCAGACGGCACCGACATCGAAGCCGCCAACGCCGCCCTCGACGACTTCCTCTACCACGACTTCGCCTTCGGGGAGTCCTTCTCCTACGACCTGCAGAAACTCAAGAACTACAACGAAGCCCGACTGTTGAAGGAGGAGGTAAAACTGGAAAACCGCACCGCCCTGCTCTCGGTAGAAGAGACCCTCGGCGATGCCGAAGACCTTGAGCAGGCATTGCAGTATTACAACGCCGTGACGGAAGAACAAATCCGCCGTGTTTGGACCGACTCCGTGCGTGAAGAGCGGGAAAACACCCTTTTTTACCTGCCTTAGTGCGATAAATTTCCACTTGACACGTACATCGTGGGACAAAAACTCGTATCTTTGCAGCGTTTTTAGGAAATCAATGCTCAAAAAATGAAAATAGAAGAGATTACATCCTTAATTTCAGGGACTGTCGTTGAAGGCGAGGCATTCATCGACAGGGAAGTCGATTGCGCTTTCGCCTCGGATCTGATGAGTGACGTGCTCACCCTGCGCACCGACAAGTCGGTGATGCTAATCACCGGATTGTGCAACATGCAGACCATCCGCACCTGCGAGATGTCGGACATCAAGGTCGTGATCTTCGTTCGCGGCAAGGTGGTTACCGAAGAGATGAAGGAGTTGGCGGCGGATAACGACATGGTGCTCATCACCACCAATTTCTCACTTTACCGTACTTCGGGACTGCTGTTCAACACGCAGTTGCCGGGTGTCTATTAAAAGAAAAGACTATGCATTTTGAATATCAAGTGGAGGGCGGCGACTTCACCAATGCCGGCACGACCTCCAGCACAGTAAAGAAAATGATGAAACAACTCGGCGTCGATCCGACGGTGGTGAAGCGCACGGTGGTGGCCCTCTATGAGGCCGAAGTGAACATCGTGGCGCACGCCTACCGCGGCACCATCTACGTCGATCTGGAAGAGAACTGCGTGGATGTCAAACTCGTTGATGAAGGCCCCGGCATCCCCGACATCGACAAGGCCATGCAGAAGGGCTACTCCACCGCGTCGCCGCAAGTGCGCGAAATGGGCTTCGGCGCCGGCATGGGCCTCCCCAACATGAAAAGCAACGCCGACAAGTTGACCGTCACCTCGGTCGTCGGACAAGGTACTACCGTCGAAATCATCAATTACTTCTAATATGGAACACGTCCACCACGCGCTTAAATTCAAATACGACCTGTGCATCGGCTGCTCGCACTGCACCAGCGTGTGCCCGACCTGCTCCATCCATGTCGAAAACGGGCACCCCATCCTCGATCCCAACCGCTGTATCGACTGTGGCATGTGCTACCAAACCTGCCCGATGAATGCCATCTACATTGAGCAGGACGACTTCGAGACCATATACAACTACAAGTGCCCGGTCATCCTGCTGCCCTCCATCTTCAGCGCGCAGTTCCCCGAAAAGGTGAGCCAGCGCGCCATCCTCTCCGCCATCTATCATCTGGGGTTCAAGTATGTGTATGAGGTCGAGAAGAGCGTTGACATTCTCAAGGAGGTGATCAACGAGCAGGTGAAGGACGCTGACAAGGAAAA
>JAEEGH010023925.1_pt1 | contig 12377 bp, 6 predicted proteins | sample 9134181 | NCBI WGS metagenome assembly JAEEGH01 (sample SAMN16246544, study PRJNA631951) | gut metagenome | biome: gut microbiome; feature: rumen; material: DP-attached | host: Bos | place: Iran: Karaj | collected 2018-10
TAAGTTCCTTCGATTGGTTGATGTCGCGCACGAAGGTGAGCCAGTTGAAGCCAAAGGGGTCGGGGTCGTATTCGATGACATCTTTCACATCATCGTTGAAGAGGTCGACGTGCATACGGAAAATCTCGGTAGCGTTGACTGCCAAAGGACTATCCACATATACTGGAATCTTTTCGGGTAGTTTGCCATCGTTGTAAAAGTTGTTCAGTAGGTACACAATTTCTTGCGTACGGCTGACCGCGAACGACGGGATGATGAGCTTGCCACGCTTCTCCACGCAGGTGTGATATATGATTTCTAATAGTTGCTGTTCAGCATTGGTGCGGTCACTGTGGAGGCGGTTTCCATAAGTGGCCTCTGTGATGAGGTAATCGCAGTGCGGGAAAGGCTCGGGAGAGCGCAGGAGGTAGTTGTATTCGCGGCCGATGTCGCCAGTGTATCCGATGCGGGTCATCTTACCGCCTTCGTCGATTTCGATGACTGCACAACCGCTGCCCAGCAGATGACCTGTGTTGTTGAATTTCACCTTGATATTATTGTCGATGTAAAAATAGCGGTTGTAGGCCACGCTGACGAACAACTCCATGCTGGCACGAGCATCTTTTTCGGTATAAATGGGCTGCAAGGCGGGAAGTCCTTGCTTGCGGCGTTTTTTGTTGAACCACTCCATATCGTTTTCTTGGATGAAACCGCTGTCGGGGAGCATGATGCTGCACAGGTCTTCTGTGGCTTTGGTGCAGACAACTTGACCACGGAACCCCAATTTGTAGAAGTAGGGGATAAGGCCGCAGTGGTCGATATGGGCGTGGGTGAGGATGATAGCGTCGATTTCCTTCGGGTCGACCATGATGTTGCGGTTGGCGGCATCGGTTTCGAGGCCTTTACCTTGGAACATACCGCAGTCCAACAGGATTTTCTTGCCATGGTCGGTGGTGATGAGGTGCTTACTGCCCGTCACTTCTTGGGCTGCACCGATGAATTTGATTTTCATAACAATCCAAATTTGACCCCAAAAATAGCAAAAAAAAGTGAGGTGGCAATAAATGTCACCTCACTTTGGGATTTTTGTTTGAAACAATCTGGCTTATTCCACCACAATCTTCCTCACCGTCTGTCCACCTTCAGCCTCGATGTGCATCATATAGATGCCTTTGGCAACATTGGAGAGGTCGATGCGGACTTGCTCGCTTTCCACTTTGGCGTTGTAGACGGTCTGCCCGAAGGCGTTCACGATGCGGACGTGGTTCAAGCCTTCGCCTTCGAGGGTGATTTCACCTGAGGTTGGGTTGGGATAGACATTTATTGTAAAGCTATTGTTTTCGTCGATAGCATCCACATGCGTGAAGGTGACATGGATATAGTGGTCAGCCGTCACATTGGTGAATGTGTATGAAGTCATTGCGCCGATAGGATTGCCGTCGATATAAACTTCTTGAACCTCGTAATCCGAATCAGGTATCATGGAGAAGGATTGGTTGGCTCCATGTGCCACCGTAATAGTTCCCGAAGGTGTAATGATACCATTGGCTCCTGCGCTTGCATGAATAGTATGTGTGTTTTGGGCAAAGTTGGCCACCAAGTTCCGATTGCCTGTTACCGTGAAACTATAACTGGCGTTTGTGGAAACCTGTGAACCGTTTTCCGTCCAATTCGTAAACGCATAACCATTGTTGGCTGAAGCGGTTACGGTACAGGTTTGCCCATAGGTATAACTACCTCCGCCCGAAACACTTCCGGCGTTGCTTGGATTGGCAATCACTGTAACGGTATAGTTTTGTGCGTTAAAGTGCGCTATATACGTGGCGGACTCAGTAACCGTGAAACTATAGGTAGGATTGGTGGAAACCTGTGTGCCGTTTTTGGTCCATCTTTGGAAAGTGTATCCTGTGTTTGCTGTGGCGGTTAGGGTACATGTTTCACCATGGTTATAGCCCCCGCTACCAGTTATGGCACCTCCTACACTTGGGTCTGCTATTGCAGTAATGACATAGCCTTGTGTTGTGAAGTGGGCGACGAGATTTCTACTACTTGTGACGGTGAAAGTGTAAGTGGCGTTTGTGGAAACCTGCGTTCCGTTTTCAGTCCAGTTGACAAAAGTATAGCCCGAATTGGCCATGGCATGAAGTGTACAAGACTGACCTTGATTGTAGGTGCCTCCGCCTGTTACATTGCCTCCATTACTTGGATTAGCGGAAACACTGATGGTGTATTGCTGTGGTTGTGCTTGGAAGTTGGCCACTAAATTCCTGTTTCCAGTAACCGTGAAAGTGTAGTTGGTATTGGTGGATACTTGTGTTCCGTTTTCTGTCCAGTTGATGAATGTATAACCAGTGTTGGCTGTGGCATGTACCGTACAGGTTTGGCCTTGGTTGTATGTTCCACCTCCACTGACAGAACCACCATTGCTGGGACTAGCCGAAACAGAAATGGAATAACTATTGGTTTGTTGGGTTCGTGTGATACCGATGCTTAATAAATAGGTTCCAATTTCGCCTTCGATGTAGGGTATGACATCAAAATAAATAGTTCCACCGTCTTCAATTAAGATGTTACCAGCTTGGTTACTCCAGTAGAAATCAGACCAATTTGTTCCATCAGTTGAATAAGCAATCAAAGCTTCGACGCTATAGGTATTACCGTTTCCGCTCCAAAATGCGTCATGGAGTATTGGTGTGATGGTGTAATCGTATCCAGAATTAAGGTTGATTTTGTAATAGTCCACATCGGAACTATTGTGAAGGTTTGAACCCGTTGTATTTATTGTAGCCGAGTTTCCTGAAAAACTTGGTGTGAATGAATAAGCAAGGTTTTGGGAATTGTTTGGCTCGTAAATGTCTGCGTAAACGGGTTCTGGTGCCACGTATACCCAAACTGGGTTTTGGTAATTTGAAGCACCTGCATAATACCAATTGGAAGAGCCTGCTTCTTGGTAAGCTAATTCCATAAGATAAGTTCCCGGAGATGCAGTGATTGTTCCTGTGAAATCAAGTCCATTGGTGTAATGGTAATTTGCAGGAAGTCCTTCATTACATTCAAAAATTCCAATATTTTGAACCCAAGAACCATCCGAATTGGCTAAATTGACTCTGAATTTTCCATAAAAAGTCTCGCTTCCTGTATTCCAAATATCCACATTGACTGTGGCATCGGTGTTATTATACAAAAAGTCGCCTGTAAGAATTGAAAAATCGGAGTTTTTTTCGATGTTTTGATAATAGACGATGTCAAAATAAGCATAATCATAACTGCCAAGGTCTATGAAATTCCATAAGTCGCCATCCATGCTATAGAGCATGGCAATCAGATAAGAACCAGGGATATATGGCGGGCCTCCTGCACATTCATAGGTGTTCCACCAATAGAAATTGCTTGGTAAAGGATTTGAGGTAAAGTTCAACAAATCCATTATTTCAAGAAAGTAATATTCGTTAGAACCAGGAACCTCTTCATAATATACACCTGCTCCAATATAACCATTAAATGCGCCACTACCAGTATTAAATACTTCGGCATAAACAGAGAGGTCGTCAAAGAACCAATAATCATCATTTGACATTATCGGAGTACTATAATAAACCAAATCGAAGTTATAGGTTGTGTAGTTTGGTTCTATGCCAATGATTGCTTGTTGGTTGATTGGATATAATATGGTGTTGATATTGTAATAGCCATCATTGCTACCACTCCATCCCCAATTAAAATGGAATTGATTCAAATTGTCGTATCCGTCACAAATAAATGAATGGCCACCATCATTGTTGGCACCTCTGTAATGGATTGGCCGATATGAGTTTAATTCTGATTTTAGTATATTAATCCATTCTGTATCTGAATAATAGTTACTTCTGCTATCACTATGTAAAGTGGTCTTATAATCAAAAAAAGATTTATATGCCTGTTCTGCACTTGGAAAACTCCCTATTGTTGAAGCACTACTGCCGCTGGGCCCATAATTCATTTCTACACTAACTCCACAATGTTTCAATAGTTCAGCTACTGCACTGTTTGAATTATTATTTGGCATAGAAGACCATTGATAAGTAGTACTGCTGAAATCGGCATACTGAGTACCGTATTCAGGATGTCGCTCGGGAACATATGAATGTGAGCCTATCCCATGTTCTGGATAAGCCCAGAACTTCATGATTTGTGCCATTGCAGTGGCAACGCAACCAGCCCAAGCATGGCCATTTGCTTGACCAGTTGCGTTCGGATCTACTGGACATTGAATATTGTATGGATAGTTTTGGTTCCAATGTGTAGTTACCAATGGGTCTATCGATGTTTCCGACCTAATCGACAAATTCTTACCTTGCCTCAAACAATTCCATTCATCTCTAATCTCATCGGTGGCAAATGCTCTCATTTCAACTGCAGCCCGTATCTGTTCGGCATAGCCATCAAGCCAGTCTTTCAGATTGGGAGGAAGATTTTCAGCGGCAAAGTTGTTGTCGTAGGAATAACCCAAAATAGGTGTAATACGGTCATCTGCTGCAATGATGACAAATCCTTTGCCGTCTTTGTTATTGAAAATGTAAAACTCACTATAGCCACATTGAGGTGCAACATTCACGAAACGGGCATCCCCCATTTTCTTCTTGAATACTTTGTCGCCTCTCACGCCCATGATGTTGTTTTCTTTCCAGAAGTTCTGGGCAAGTTGTTTGGCTGTGTTTTCGTCAACGGGATTGCCAAGCACGGACAAACTCAAGGCGATGATGAGGGTTAGTAGTAGATTTCTTTTCATTTGATTATTGTATGATTTTTCAAAAAAAGCGTGAACTTAACTGTTCCGCTCATTGGAGGTAATTTGGCGTACCTGTACTACAACGTAATAAGTTAAACTCACGCATGCGTGAGCATTACCTATTTCTATTTGTAGTACTAAATCGCCAAATTTTTCCAATGATTAGAAATCAGTCAATGCGTTCTATATGTGCTTTCTGTTCTACATATTTATTTCGTTTAGAATTGGTGCAAAGATAGTTGTTTTTTAAATAACAGTATATTCAATCGGCTTAAATTATGCTTTCTAAGCTACTAATCCCTTATCCAACTCTAAGTAATAATACTTCACTTTATTCTTCCGACAATATTCTTTCAGTTCAATTTAGCAAGACTCATTCCTGCGTGGCTGTAATTAATTATACTTTTCCAATACGATTTCCTTTATTTCATCGACTTTCACCATATATCTTGACTTCGTTTTGTCCAGCTTTGCATTCTTTTCGAGTAAAATGAAAACACCCTCTTTTTGATCCAGATTAGGTATTGATAGGATTTCAATAAAACCATCTTTTATAGTTGCATCCCAACAAACATTAAATACTTGCTTTTTCCACTTTTCTATTCCCTTCATAGAAAGTCTTGCGTTCAAAATGTCGGCTTTCATTTCTCCATTTAAGAAATCCTCGATTTCTTTTTGTGTTTTTAGAACTATTGTTTTCATGATTTTTGGTGTTTGGTTTGTATTTTGAAATTATTGCAATAATCCATTGTTTAATTGTTTTATCAACTCACAATTGTTAAGCAATTACAATTGCAAAAATAAGCATTTTTTTGAATATGAGAAATTTATTATTAAACTGTTTCCGCCTCATCCGAATCCGGCAACATCAGCGCATCAGCGTCTTGTGTCTCTATCGGCTTGATGTAGTCGGAGGCACGCTCGTGCGAAACGACGGAATGACCAAGGCGGCTTTCAATGTCGGCCCTTGCATTGCGTGCCACTTCGCCACCTTCTTGCGCGGTCTTGCTGGTTTGCGCCATCCCTTTAGGATTACGTTGGCGTGATAGCTCAGTGGTGGTAACTTCAGCGAGGGTGTTCAAGGCTAATTCCAGATTAGTCATATTGTCACGCAAATTCTCTTTGGTTAAACCCTTATAGCTTTTATACTCTCTTGTGGTCATACCACTCCACGCCTTGGTGAGGATGTTGGTGAGGATGGCGAAGTCCTTGGGCTCGTGAATGCCTGAGCGATGCCATTCATCGGTCAACTCTTTACGCATCTCGATGGAACGCATCCTCTCGTTGATCCAACGGTCGCTGTAACCTTGTCGACGGTAGTCCTCAACGGCCATTTGAAAGGTCAGTTCGGGGTCAATCATCTGGTCTATGCGCTGAGCACCCACTTCAGCGAGCCATTGCTTTACTGGTTCAGCTTTCTTTGAAGGGATAGACTGGATGAGACGGAAGATCTGCTCTAAATCAGCCACGTCGGTCATGCGTTGCTTGCCGTCGGCTGCGGGCAATTTCAACTGGTAACAATTTGTTACCGTTTCGTTTCCCTCTTTTATCAGTCTACCTTTCAGCACTTTCCAGTATTTCCGTGCTGTTTGATAGTCGGCACTATCGGTTAATACTTGCACTATATCCACTACTGAGAAATAATACTTTTCCTGTTCCTCATCCCAAACGATGCGGATTTTTTTCTCATCAAAGAGTTTTATAGCTGTTTGTTGGGTCATTTTGTTCAATGATTTATATAGGGCAAAAGTAGGAAAAAATGCTGAAAAAACCAAAGGAAAAACAAAAAAATCCCGCCATCGCTGACGGGATCCTGATCGGGATTTGTTGGGCTGTCGTACCACGGCAGCCGCAGTGTCATATGTCGCTGCGGCTGCTACGGTTCCTGAGCATGTCGAAGGACGATGTGACAGCCCTACAAACAAATCATTCCACCACAATCTTCCTCGTCATCTGTCCGCCATTAGCCTCAATGTGCATCATATAAATGCCCTTGGCCATCTGCGAAAGGTCGATGATGGCTTGATTGCCTTCATGGTCGGCGTTGTAGACCGTTTGGCCGAAGGCGTTAACGATGCGGATATGGCTTAAGTCTTCGCATTCGATGGTGACTTTGTCTTTGGTGGGGTTGGGGTAGATCTTGGCTGAAACACTGTTCTCGTCGATGCCCTCGGTGTAGAGGAAGTGGGCTTTTAAGTAGCGATCTCTTGTCGCGGTGAAGATGTAAATCGTTTCTTCCGAAACCACCTCATCGTCCTCGGTCCAGTTCACGAAAGCCCAGTCCTCGTTGCGGTTCAGGGTCAAGGTGACCTCATCGCCGTAGTGGTAAGTGCCTTCTCCCGTGACGCTGGCGGCTTCGACAGGATCCACCAAAACCCTGATTTCAAAGGTCTGTAGCTCAAAGTTGGCCACTAAGTCGCGGTCGCCGGTCACGATGAAGGTATAATGGGCATCGGTGGAGACTTCTTCGTCATGCTCTGTCCAGCTGACGAAGGTGTATCCCTCTGCAGGTGTGGCCGACATGGTGCAGGACTGGTTTTCCTCGTAGCTGCCGCCACCTCTCACCGTGCCGCCTTCTGTCGGGTTGGCCGATAGGGTGATGGTGTAGATTTGCGGCACGTAGATGAAGTTGGCCACCAAGTTGCGGTTGCTCGTAACAGTGAAGGTATAGTTGGCATCGGTTGAGACCACTACACCACGTTCCGTCCAGTTGACAAAGGAATGGAATGCCGCAGGCGCTGCGCTTAGGGTACATGATTCGCCATAGTGGTATGTGCCACTACCGATGACGGTGCCGCCGTTGAGCGGCTCAATGGCGACATTGATGGTGAAACTCTGGACTTGGAAGTTGGCCACCAAATTGCGGTCGCTGGTGACGATGAAGGTATAGCTGGCTTGGTTGGAGACCACGTTGCCATTTTCCGTCCAGTTGACGAAAACGTAACATGTGTTGGCCGAAGCAATGACAGTGCACGATTGACCTTCGATATAGCTGCCACCATCGGTGACAAAACCTCCATCGGTCGGGTTGGCCGACACCGTGACAGTGAAGTACTGCGGGGTGTAGGTGAAGTTGGCCACAAGGTTGCGGTCGGCATCCACCTCGAAGGTGTAGGTGGCAATGTCGGAGACCACGGTGCCATCCTCAGTCCAGTTAGCGAAGGTGTAATTGGCGTTTGCAATCGCCCTGACAGTGCAAGTCAGTCCTTCTTGATACTCGCCACCGCCGGTGACGGTGCCGCCATCGGTCGGGTTTGCCGACACGGTAACGGTGTAATTCTGAGGCAAAACCGAGAAGTTGGCCACCAAATTACGGTTGGCTGAGACGTTGAAGGTGTAGGAAGTGTTGGTGGAAACCACGCTGCCGTTCTCGGTCCAGTTGGTGAATTCGTAACCTGTTGCTGCTACGGCTGTCACTGTGCAGGATTGTCCTTCATAATAAGTGCCTGCGCCTCCAACCATGCCGCCTTCTTCAGGATTGGCAGTGGTGCTGATATTGTATTGCGTGATGCTGCCACCGACGATTTCGATAGTGGAGATGTAGGTGATTTTGTTGTAGCCGAACACGGTCAAAGTAGCGGTACCTAAGACATTAGGCGCATCGAAGGTGATGTTGGCAGTGCCATTAGTGATAGGCGCTGAGCCTAAGATTTCGCCGTTTATGGTCAAGGTAGCCAAGGCACCATTGCCGTTGGTGGCATTCACGACGAAATTGTTGGCTGTGGTATTCATGGTGGAAGCGTGGGTCACGCCCATGTTCTGAGGGATGGCATTGCGCAAGGTCAAGGTCGGGTCGCCAAAAAGAATCCAGGTGTTGTAGGTGCCTTTGTTGGGGTTTGAGGAAGCACCAAGGTCAAGGATGGCCATGTTGCCGTTGATGGAAACGCCACCCATGGTGTGCCTGATGTTATCGCTGTAAGATTCGACCAAGATGTCCACCATTTCGTCCTGGCCATATTGCGGAGGCGTCCAAGGTTGTGAGATGTAGGAGAACATGCCACCGATGGCACCAGTAGGATTGCCGTTAGTGTTGTTGGTGGCACGCATCCAAGCCTCGGCGAAACAGTCTCCTGAGCGGTCATACTTACCATTGAGGCAAGCCACGGAAATGATGTAAGGCAACTTGAAGTCATTGGTCAAGGCGTTGACGTGGGAGTTGCTGTAGCTGAACACCCCCCAGCTGGTTTCAGAGCCGTGGTTGCAGTAGTTGATAATGCTCACGCCTTCGTTGATGTGCTGGCTGATGGCGTTTGCACTTGACGTCACGCCTGAAACGTTTTGATAATCACGATGTACTGTTGTGTAGTTGTAGTCAAGAAGGTCGTCGCGAATATAGTCGATATGCTGGTAGTCAGACTCACCAAAGTGGCCGCTGCCAGCACCTTCGTTTTTGCTGACGCCTTGTCCGATGGGAAGCCATGTGGCCGTCGCGTTCAAGTCTCTTTCGTAGTTGATGACCTTGTTGACATGGTTGCTCACTTGCATGACGTTTTCGCAGCAGAAACGACCGATAATCAATTCGTTATAGTAGTCATTGCCCGCAGTTTGTCCATATGGCACGTCACCGTAGCCCGAATATCCGCCATATCCGGAACCGGCTGAGGTGTAAACGCCAGGAATTTGTGTGACATCGCCAACGAGAAGCACGTCGGTCACATTGGGATGCGAGTTGTAATAGTTGGTGATATAAGACTTGATGGCTTCGGCAGTCGTTCCGGTGGTGGAAGTGCCTACCATTGTGGTCGGGCGACCGATTTGCTTTTTCCAAGCCACAAAAGGCTCCATGGCTGCCATGAAACCATCGTGGCAGATGATAAGCAACTCGCCAGCATCTTCGATGGCGGTGTATTTCGACATCGACTCACTGTAGTTGATATAACGGCTTTCGTACATCTTCTTGAACTCGGGGTCGAGCTTGAAACTTCTTGTGCGGCTTTCGATGATGTTTCTGCTGTCGTTGCCTTCTTTTACCATGCTCAGAACGAGGCGGTTGTAGACCCTGAGGACTTTGGTAATAGGGTTGTATTGGAAAGGAACGACCATCATGTTTTGACCTCTCACGTCACGATGGATGTAAGGCTCATCAAGGGTGGCAATTGTCGCAGGGAAGAAAGCGTCCGTTGTATAGGCCTCGCCGTAGGTATAAGGCACGTCGTCGGGGTCGATGCTACGGGGGAAGTCGCCTTTCGATGGGGCGATTTTGATGTTTTCATAATCGGTGTATTCTGCTCTCACCACGTCGAGGCGCATCAAGGCACGGTCGCCGATGATGGTCGGGATGGGAATCATGGGCAGGTCGGGCTCGCCAGCCGCAACGGTGCTCACAGCCTTTGGCAGAGATACTACTTGGGCTTCGCCATGAGGAGTGACGACAGGGTTGAGGTAGAAACCAGAGAGGGTCAAGTTGACCGTAATGCAGTCTTCTGACGAAGAGATTAGTTCGGTTCGGTAAGTGCTCGGTGTGTCGCTCTCAACGGCAACCCAACGCTGACCAAAGGTAACGATTGTCAGCATGGTGAGCAAAATAGTGAAAAGGTGCTTTTTCATAGAAAAAAATGAATTGATATTAAGTGGCAAAAATAGCTATTTTCTTGAAACGGTGGTTATTTTGGAGTATTTTTCCGCGTAAAAGCGACCGAATCGCCCCAGGCGTTGTATAAAACCTTGTGTCCGATGGCAGCCAGACGCACGTCGAGGCAACTGTGGCACTCGTCGGGTTTGTCCTTGACGCAGGCCTTGTCGGGGTAGATGAGGTAATTCTCACGGAACTCGTTCGGCGTGAGGTTGGGCATGATGACGTTGGCACCGGCAAGGATAGCCTTCTCGCGCCCTTGCGGGTCGACGGTCTGGTTGGCAGTGGCAGCCACCATGTTGATTTCGGGCATCATCAAGCGCAAGACGGCAATCATCTTCAAGGTCAGCTCCATGCGTTCCTCGGCAGACGGGATTTGGTCTCTGTATTGCCACAACGGCGTGTCGGGGTGGGGGATGAAAGGCCCCATGCCGACCATGGCTACATCTTTTTGCTTGAAGAACAACAGGTCATCGGCGAGGTCGTCAAGAGTCTGGAAAGGCAGGCCGACCATCACACCAGTGCCGGTTTGGTAACCGACTCTCAATAGACTGTCGATGCAGGCGAGACGTTGGCGGAAATCGTGTTTCTCATCGTGCGGGTGAATCTTATAATATAGTTCTTCGTTCGAGGCCTCGATGCGGAGCAGGTAACGGTGCGCGCCTGCCTCAAACCAACGACGGTAAGTCTCTTCGGTCTGTTCGCCCAAAGACAAGGTGATGCCTAGACTTCCGTTGTCTATCTTCTTGATTTCCTGGACTAAATAGGTGATCTTATCCACGAAAGCCTTGTCGCTCCTCTCGCCACTTTGCAGTGCCACCGAGCCATAACCCAACTCATGTGCTAGTTTGGCGCATTCGATGACTTCCTCGTCGCTGAGCGTGTAGCGTTCCACTTTCAGGTTCTTGCAGCGCACGCCGCAATAAAGGCAGTATTTTGTGCAGATGTTGCTGTATTCAATCAGTCCGCGCAGGTGGACGTAGTTGTCCAAGTGCGCCAGTTTCACCTGCAAGGCGCGGTCGAAAAGTTTCTTTTTGTCCTCGCCTTTGGCGGCCAAAAGGACTTTGATTTCTTCATGAGTTAAGGTCCCTGAGCCCTGAGCCTGTCGAAGGGTCGAAGGGCCGACTTTATTTAGGATATCATCAATAGACATGTATCAAAAATTTGCTGCAAAGGTAGAAAAATAGTATCAGCTGTAAAAATAATTCGACATTTTGCGAATTTTTGTATATTTTTGTGTATTTTTGCATCGTGATAGTAACATTTGAAGAGAAGTATCTTAAAGAATTGTACGATGAAGGCAAGACAACCGACAAAAAGCATCGGTTCCAGCCAGACGTCGTCAAGAGGTACCAGCAGCGAATCAAAACATTGGAGTCGGCACCTCGTATTGAGACCTTGTACCAAATCAAGTCATTGAACTATGAGGTGTTGAGCGGCGACAAGGCTGGAATCTCTTCGATAAGGGTTAATGACAAGTATCGTATCGAGTTCACGGTCAGTCTGTTGGATAATCTAGTTGTAACTATCTGTAATATTTTGGAATTGTCGAACCATTATAAATAAAAAGGTTATGATTACATTGAATGGCGTTGATCCTCAAATGATAGCAAACAATATGATGCCCTCAGAGCCTGTGCATCCTGGATTGCTTTTGAAAGAGGAAATCGAGTACCGTGGTGTCACACAGAAGCAGTTGGCGCAGCAGATGGGCGTTTCGTATTCCGTTTTGAATGAGATTCTCAATGGTAAGAGACCCGTTTCTATAGAATATGCATTATATTTGGAAGCTGTGTTAGGCATCGATGCGCAACTATGGATACAGATGCAGGCGGACTATAACCTCCAGGTAGCAAAAAGTGACAGGAAAATCAATCGCCATCTCCTTGAAATCAGGAAAATTGCTGCGGCGTTATGATTTCCGAAAAATGTATATATATTCTTATGAATTGACAATGGCTTTTTGCAAGTTTTTTTCTGTAGGAGTAAATAAGTTGTAGTTCCGTTGATAAGCTTCGTCTCTTTTAATGACGGCGAACATTCGGCTTACGAGTTTGG
>JAEEGH010023927.1_pt1 | contig 12376 bp, 10 predicted proteins | sample 9134181 | NCBI WGS metagenome assembly JAEEGH01 (sample SAMN16246544, study PRJNA631951) | gut metagenome | biome: gut microbiome; feature: rumen; material: DP-attached | host: Bos | place: Iran: Karaj | collected 2018-10
ACGCGTTACTCACCCGTGCGCCGCTCGCCACCCGAGGTGCTGCCGCTCGACTTGCATGTGTTAGGCCTGTCGCTAGCGTTCATCCTGAGCCAGGATCAAACTCTTCGTTGTACTTTTTTATCGTTTGTTTGATGCTGGCAATCAATAAAGTTATTGACGGTAAAGCTTTTGTCTTGCACTTGCTCTACCCTAAGTATGTGCTTGCTAATCTATTTGTCAATTTCAAACTTTCAAAGATCGTTTACTTCGATTATTGAAGGATAAGCGAAATAAAAAGCCGTTGCTGAGCAACGACTTGTGGGCGCTGAGGGATTCGAACCCCCGACCCTCTGCTTGTAAGGCAGACGCTCTGAACCAGCTGAGCTAAGCGCCCGATATTTTTCTGAGGTCAGTAGCGGACTCGAACCGCTGTAGCTGGTTTTGCAGACCAGTGACTAAACCACTCATCCAACTGACCAAAATTATTGTGGTGCCACCAGGAATCGAACCGGGGACACAAGGATTTTCAGTCCTTTGCTCTACCAACTGAGCTATGGCACCAAAATAGTGTGGGGCTCGTGATCCGCTTGGGGGATTATTCTTCGAATGACCCAATCGGCCACGAAGATTCGTGATCCGCTTGGGGTTCGAACCCAAGACCCCAACATTAAAAGTGTTGTGCTCTACCGACTGAGCTAGCGGATCGAAGTACGGAGGATGAGACTCGAACTCACACAGCCTAACGGCCACTACCCCCTCAAAGTAGCGTGTCTACCAATTTCACCACCTCCGCAAAGTCAGACTCAGAAGAGTCATCTTGATGTACCCAAACCCGGGGTCGAACCGGGACGGATTTCTCCATTGGTGTTTGAGACCAACGCGTCTACCGATTCCGCCATTTGGGCTGATGAGCGAAAAACGGGACTCGAACCCGCGACCCCGACCTTGGCAAGGTCGTGCTCTACCAACTGAGCTATTTTCGCAAAGGACATAGAATTAGTTGCGGAGAGCGGGATCGAACCACTGACCTCCAGGTTATGAGCCTGGCGAGCTACCACTGCTCCACTCCGCGATATAAAAGCCATTAGACAAGCTAACGCTTGCGGTGCGTACGGGACTCGAACCCGTGACCTCCGCCGTGACAGGGCGATATTCTAACCAACTGAACTAACGCACCAGGAACTATGCGATCCGAAGACCGTCCCGCAACAGCGGGAAGAAAAGCGGAGAGAGAGGGATTCGAACCCCCGGAACGTCGCCGTTCGCCGGTTTTCAAGACCGGTGTAATCGACCACTCTACCATCTCTCCAATATAATCCCTGTAAAAATGAACCGTAGCGAGACAGGGACTTGAACCCTGGACCTTCGGATTATGAATCCGACGCTCTAACCAGCTGAGCTATCTCGCCATCATGGTGACCTCGCAGGGGCTCGAACCCTGGACCCACTGATTAAGAGTCAGTTGCTCTACCAACTGAGCTACGAAGTCATAGACGGGAAGCGTTGCCGCTTCCGAAGATGTTTCTTATATCGTTTATCCTTCAATATGTCAAAGATCATTTGCGAGTCAGACTCGCTTGTGGTGGGCGCAGATGGATTCGAACCACCGAAGTCGTCGACAGCAGATTTACAGTCTGCCCCATTTGGCCACTCTGGAATACGCCCTAAAAAATCTGAGCCTCTTGTCGGATTCGAACCAACGACCCCGAGATTACAAATCACGTGCTCTGGCCAACTGAGCTAAAGAGGCAGATGCGCTTCAAGATGGGCTTGAACCAACGACCCCCTGATTAACAGTCAGGTGCTCTAACCAACTGAGCTATTGAAGCAGTATTAAATAAACCCCTCAGCCACCGACGAGGAAACTCAGATTGTGACTCCTACAGGATTCAAACCTGTAACCTTCTGATCCGTAGTCAGATGCTCTATTCAGTTGAGCTAAGGAGCCATCGTAGATCTTTCAAAGAACGAACAATTTGTGGTGTGTAGTCGGGGTACCAGGATTCGAACCTGGGACCCCCTGCTCCCAAAGCAGGTGCGCTAACCGGACTGCGCTACACCCCGTTTCTTGTTTTGCGGGTGCAAAGATAGCGCATTAATTTCAATCCTCCAAATTTTTTGGCAAGTTTTTTTGAAAAATGTTTGATTTTGGCCGAAAACAGGGTCCTTACAATCCGTTTTTGCTTTGTCTGTGCGGCAAAATCAATAATTTCTATCTGAGAAATAGTCTATCAGACACATCACAGCTTCACGAGCATCACTCTCGGGGAAGGTGGAGAGCAGCTTCTTGGCCTCGTAGGAGATATTCTTCATCTTTGCCTGTGCATATTCTATGCCACCGATACTTTTGGCGAACTCCACAAGCTGTGCGACCTGACTTCCTGTCAGTTCCTGGGGCTGTTCGATGATCGCCTTCATGCGAGCAGATTCGTCGGCAGGCGCATGCTGCAAGGCATAGAGCAGCGGCAAAGTGATCTTGCCCTCCATGATATCATGACCCGTAGGCTTGCCCACTTCCTTGGTCGAAGGATAATAGTCGAAAATGTCGTCGCGAATCTGGAAGACCATACCCATCAGTTCCCCCACCTTTGTCAATCGCTCCTTGTCGGCTTCAGAGGCCTCGACACTGAGTGCACCAATCTTCATGCAAGCGGCAAAAAGCGATGCCGTCTTGCCACGAATCACTGAGAAGTAGGCATCTTCGCTCAACAGATGGGTGCGCACATTGGAGATTTGTTCCAACTCGCCTTCGACGAGCATCGTTACCATATCGGACAATACGCGCGAAATCTGCAACGATCCAGTGGCATTGCTGCAATAAAGGCATTTCGACAGGAAGAAGTCGCCCATAAGCACAGCGACCTTGTTGTCCCAAATCTTATTGATGGTATCACTACCACGACGCGTAGAACTCTGATCGATGACATCGTCGTGCATCAATGTGGCATTATGGAGCAACTCCAAGGCGACAGCGCCATAGGTGGTAGCTTCGTTGACATTGCCCAGCATCTTGGCCGCAAGAAGTGTCATAATAGGGCGCAACTGCTTGCCGCTACGCTCCAGAAAATAGTGAATTACAGAATCAGCCAAAGGTACCCGCGTGCGCAAAACGCCTTCAAACATATGTTCGAAATCGTTCAACTCTTCGGAAATACAATTTCTGACGCTGTTATATACTTGTGTCTTATCCATAGGAATGCAAATCTCTTCGTCTTTTTAGAAATAGCGGCGCAAAGATACATCTTTTTTTGCACACTTGCAAATTTTTCAGGCACAAAGTTTTTCGCGCGCGTACATATATAATATAATATTAAGCAATAATTGACAAATATGAAAAATAATTATCAATACTTTTGGAAATTTCGCAAAAAGGCATTATCTTTGCACCCGCAAACTGACATTTGCCATGTCGCGATGAAGCGACAGTTACGGCAACTTGGGGTGCTTCGCTTGTCCTACTGGACCGTGAGGCTGAGATTAGACCCATTGAACCTGGCCAGGTAATTCTGGCAAGGGAACATGCAGAACCCCATCTAGTCTTATTATTCATTCTAATTTTTCTTCGCAAGATGAAAAAGGTATTGTTTATGGTTGCCATTCTGGCAACAAGTACAGGTATGGGGTTCGCTCTCTCCCCAACCGCAAACGAGGTTCCAGCTGAACAGCAGGCCTCATCACATCAAGTAACCGGAACCGTTGTTGACGAGAACGGTGAGCCACTTCCCGGCGCACACATCATGCTCAAAGGGCGCAGTATCGGCACCATTACCGATGGCGCTGGCAATTTCTCTCTCAATGTAGCCAGTGGCACCGAACTGGTGGTTCGCTATCTCGGCTATGAGGATCAGACTTTCACGGCCAAACCCGGCACAACACAGCAGATTCGCATGACGGCGAGCAAAATCCACCAACTGAACGAAATCGTGGTCAAGTCGGTGAAAGCTCAGAAGGAAGCTCCCTTCTCCAAAACTAATATCGAACAGGAGGAACTCGAAGAATTCTCGAAGACAGGACGCGAGCTGCCCATGCTCTTCACCCACACTCCAGGTGTAGTTGCTTACGGCGAAAATGGCCTGGGCACGGGTACCGTCTATATGCGCATCCGTGGTGCAGCTGATTCGCGCATCAATGTCACCCTCGATGGTGTGCCTCTCAACTCACCCGAGGACCAGTGTGTCTTCTGGGCCAACATGAACAGCTACGCCTCATTGCTCGGCGGCGCACAGATTCAGCGTGGCGTAGGTACCTCGTCCAATGGAGACGGTGCCTTCGGCGGAACCATCGCGCTGACCAGCAAAGCGCCCGACACCAAGCCATCGGCAGAAATCTCCGGCTCATATGGCTCCTACAACACTTTCAATGTCGGCAGCTCGTTCTCAACCGGCTTGTTTGCCGACCACTGGATCTTCGACGGGGCCTACCACGAGACCAGCACCGACGGCTATATGCATGGCACATCGGGACGCAGCGGCTCCTACTACGGAGGCCTCGCTTACATGGGTGACAAGTTCGTGGTGCGACTCAAAAACTTCGGCAACTTCGAGAAGACAGGCCAGGCATGGAACGGCCTCGACACTGGCGACCTGCTCGACTGGAACTATGGCGGCATGGGCACAAGGCTCTTCGAATACAAGGACTTCTACAACGCAGGCCTCGGCAAGTACAATACGCTCTACGAGCATCTCGTTGATGGCAGCGACCCCTCAAAGGGCACCGAACGCTACAAACTTTCTGACGGTTCGCTTTGGGACAAGACCACCGACAACTTCTGGCAGAATCGCACCATCCTCTCATTGGCTTGGGAAATCAACGACCATTGGACCACGTCGGGTTCAGTGCACTATACCCATGGCTACGGTTACTACAAGGAGTTCCGCTACGACAACAAACTCTCAAAATTCGGATTCTCGAACTTCACATTGAGCGATGGTTCAACGCTCAAACGCACAGACTTCGTGCGAAAGAAGGGACTCTCGCAGGACTTCTTGGGCTTTGTCTGGAATGCTAACTACAAGGACGAGCGCTGGGATATCATCGGAGGCCTCTCTCTCCAGAACTTCTGGTCGAACCATTTCGGTTACATCACGTACATCGCCAATAACGAGATGAGCAACAAGTACCTGAATAACGGCGACTACCAATACTACGACAGCGATGCCGACAAGCTTGATGGCAACATTTTCGCCAAGGCTACCTATCATCTCACCGACCAATGGGACATCTTTGCTGACGTACAGTATCGTCACGTCTCCTACTCCACCGATGGCATCAACGACAAGTTCGTCTCCACCGATAACGGATATGTCAACCAGCGTCTCGACATCGACAAGAAGTACGACTTCGTCAATCCAAAAGTGGGCATCAGCTTCCATCAGGATGGACATCACGCCTTCGCATCGTTTGCCATAAGCAATCGTGAACCCGAGCGCAACAACTTCACCGACAATTACAACTACCCTGCACCCAAGGCCGAACAACTTCTCGACACCGAGATTGGCTATAACTATATGGCCAAGCGTTGGGCAGTAGGTGCCAACCTCTACTGGATGCACTATAAAGACCAGTTTGTGCAGACTGGCGAATTGAGCGACATTGGCGAGAACCTGACCACCAACATCGACAAATCATATCGTATCGGTATGGAACTCACCGCAGCATGGACCATCCTGCCCGGATTGACCATCGAGGGCAATGCCGCTCTCAGTCAGAACAAAATCAAGGACTTCAACGAGCATGTCGAAAACTGGGACGACTGGGAGGGCAACACCGACGCCAGTGGCAAGGCTTATGATGGTGATGGCTTCGACGTGATTCACTACGACAACAGCACACTTGCCTTCTCGCCTTCGGTCATTCTCAACGGATTTATTACCTACCGAAAGAACGGGCTCACGGCCACCTGGCACACCAACTACGTGTCGCGCCAATATCTCGACAACACAGAATGCAAGCAACGCTCATTGCCGAGTTTCTCGACAAGCGACCTCTCGGCCAACTATGTGTTCAACTTCAAGAACAAAGGTATCAAGGAGATGATTCTTGGTTTCAACATCAACAACATCTTCGACTTGCACTATGCTGCTTCGGGCTGGGTTTATTCGGCCATTTACGAGAGCGGGGGCAACCCCAACAGCAACCGCTACACCGAAATCGGCTACATTCCACAAGCTGGCACAACAGTCATGGGTAACATCACACTGAGATTCTAAACTCGAATTGTCAGTATTAATCATCACGAATTTGATAATAATAGAAGTGCTTGAAACAAGGCTATGAATATTCTTATTTCAGCGAAATAATGAAATTATTCGAACAAATGGAAAAAATAATCATCATCTTATTATTGGCACCTTTGAGCCTTATCGCCACTGCACAAAACTCACCCTTCATAGCAGCAGTAGATGAATATGTACCAGCCCCAGGGCAATTCATCAATACCATGCCCGCTTATGAAGAAGGCGACGACGCAGAAACAATGGCGCTTAAATGCACTGAATATTTGGCCAAAGATGCAAGCAGAACTGTGTGCCTAGGGGCTTGGGGAGGATACATCACTTTCCACTTTGACCACCCTTTGGTAAATGTAGCCGGAGAGATGGATCTCTATATCAAAGGCAATGCCCATACGGGCAATTCAGAAGCAGGTATCGTGATGGTCAGTCAAGACGTGAACGCCAACGGTTTGCCCGATGACCCATGGTATGAATTGAGTGGAAGCGCCGACAAAGATGGCTTCAGCGTACGCTATGACTATGAATTGGAATATACGAAGTTGGGCGATTCACTAGGCGTAGCCTGGTCGAACAATCTGGGCAATGCAGGTTTCATCAATCAGAATCCTTATCATCAGCAGGACTACTTCCCTGCCTGGTTAGATTCAACGCTCACTTTCACGGGCACTTTACTTCCCGACAATGCCACCGACACCAGCGGAAACGGCACTTATTGGGTGCTCGAACCCTTTCGCTACGGTTATGCCGACAATCTACCCAATGCTGACACACTGGGTTGCTCGTTCAACATTGATTGGGCTGTAGATCTTAATACACGCGAAAGCGTCAATCTAAGATGCGTTGATTTTGTGCGAGTATATACCGCCCTTCATCAGGACTGCGGATGGATAGGCGAGACTTCGACCGAAATTTCGGGTGCGGAAGACCTACACCCCGAAGCCCAGCTTGCCAGCCTTGAGGCGATTTCGCTTCATCGGGACGAAACTACTGTCTCTTTCGATCTCTTCGGGCGAAAAACAAGTGCCAAACAATCCGGCTATATAATTAAAGGCAATAAATTGATATGGAATTTTTGACCGCGCATTGGCTTGACATCCTAACCACCATCCTCGGCCTGGCCTATATCCTGTTGGAATACAAGGCGAGCATCTGGATGTGGCTTGTCGGCTTCCTCATGCAGGCTCTCGGCATCGTGCTCTATTATCAGAAAGGGCTTTATGCCGACTGTGGCATGGAGTTCTACTACCTTTCAATGACCGTTTACGGCTATTGGCGTTGGGTGCATGGTGGCAAGGCAAGTAAGGAACTGCCCATCCGCCCATTCCCACGTCGTCTCATCCTGCCCTGGCTTGCGCTTATGGCAGCCATCTGGGGCATCATCTACTGGCTACTGGTGACTTTCACCAATAGCAACGTGCCTTTGGCCGACAGCTTTACAACCGCCCTCAGCCTTGTAGGCATCTGGGCTTTGGCCCACAAATATCTCGAACAATGGCTCATATGGATTGCCGTCGATGTCGTCACCTGCATCCTCTACTTCTACAAGGATATTCCCTTCAAGGCCAGCCTCTACGCCCTTTACGTCATCATCGCCGTCTTCGGCTTCTTCAAGTGGAAACAATTGATGAAGGAACAACACGAATGATTGCCAATAACCATCAGCCTTTTCTCTCATAAGATGGTGTGCCAAAAGTCGATTTGACTAATATTGTACAATCAAAATGTCCGATGACTTTGTGCACAAACATGAAAACAGCCGTTTTAGAGCATATTTGGGATAAAACTCCATTTCAATAGCTCTAAAACGGCATGTTCTATATAAAGAAGTTGCAAAATGTCAATATGCTTTTAACCGTTTTGACTTTTGACAAACCCTCTTCGTAATGAAGAAAGTAATTATGAACGATGAAAGAAGGAATTGATATGGTTCATTTTACAACAGAACCCTTTTTTGCAGCATTTTTCCATCGAATTAAGGCTTCATTTGCTATTTTTCCCTTGTCGGCCTTCTTATATCCAACATTTCCTTTACCTTCTTTTTGTTGTGCAGGTTTTGTCATTACTTCTTGCTGACTATTTAAAGGGGCCACTTGCGTAAATAAAGTGGTCTTTCCTTCTCTTATCCTTTGTTTAACCTTTTCCGGATCTAAAAAATCAACAAATGATTCAAATTCTTCTGGAGTATTGAATACCAAACCGACAGAAATTTTCATATCGAAAGGTCCAACGAAAGACTCAGAACAAAAAAGGGAAGGTGTTTTTTGTATATCATATAAATTAAATGTAAACTTACGATTTGTCCATTCAAAATATTTAGGATAACCTTTAGCATTTTTATGCAGCGAATATTGCATTATTGGAAATTCCTGCTCTATTACTTTTGAGAACTTTCCAACATCATTATTCTTAGCAGTTTCTACCCATTCCTTATACTTTTCACTAATCAATAAAAGCTCGTCTTTCATTGTCGTAGTACAACCAATGTAAATTTTTGGTTCGTATACTGAGTAGAAGTTTGAAGGACGAACAAAAACTGCTTGAATACAATAAAGATAAACCAAGGATGTATCTTTACTAATATATGCTTGAGCTTCATACATCTGGTCTTGAGCCTTAAATTCCCCAATTTTTACGAGAATGGTTTCTGGCACTTCTTGCTTTTGCGCAAACAAATTAATTGCCCCAAATAAAAAGGCAAACAAAGTCAAAAATTTATTCATATAATATTATGTCGCAGCTTTGTGAATAATTAAAAAGAAATAACAAATAGTTATGCTATTGTTCCGACAAATCTTCAAAATCCATTTACTTCACAGCTGCGATATATTAAAATAAATGAATTAATGAAGAAATAGACACTACAAAAATACTTAATAAATATGAAAAAAACAAATATTTGATAATTGATTTCTTTTTGGCCTTTAGATATTTTTTTTCGCACCCAAAATGTTGATTGGAGATGACAAAAGAAGACCTATTTTGCTCATAGTACTACATCCGTTTTTCATTATTTCTATATCGTATGCTTGCCAAAATAGAAAGGGGACAAAAACAATCGACAAGTTTAATCATTATCGAATTAATATGTTCAATAAAAAATAATCTTTATCCCATTACTAAAAAAAGACATAGTAAAAAACTATTCCTTCGTCACGCCACAAGGCAGGACAAACTTAACCTCCTTGAACCAATAACTTCGCACTTCGCCCGAAGACAATCGAAGCACGAGAGGCCCCTGTGGATCAACGCCTGCTATCTCGGCGTCGAAATGTTCGTCCTTTGCCGGGTCATAATACGCATAATAGCCATCCTTACGATAGAGGCGCTGCATATAACGCTCGCGTATCACGTTAGCCATCTCCTTGTTGCCCCGCAAGGCATTATATAATTCGACAATATGCTTTGTCACCAAATCCAAGACCGTCAGAGGATCGGTCTCTACTCCCAGCATCTTTAAGGATACAGGATTGGGGGCATTGCCGTTCCACTTTTCCTGGTTGACATTAATACCCACACCAAGGACGCTGTGCTGCAAGGTTCCACCCATCAGACGATTCTCGATAAGGATGCCGCACAACTTTCCGTCGCCCGCATAAATGTCGTTCGGCCACTTGATGCTCAGCTTTACTTCGTCCTGCAGGTGCTGAGTGCGAATCAATTCGTCGAGTGCCTCCACGATACCCAAACTGCATATCTGACTGAGGAGGAACTGCTCCCTGATGGGCAGGAACGTAGGACAGAGCAGCATCGAGAAAAGGATATTCTTGTCCGGTTCCGACTCCCAACTGTTACCCATCTGTCCGCGTCCTGCCGTCTGACGAAGTGTATAGATGACTGTTGTATCGGGCAAGGTCGTCCCTTGTGCCAGAAGGTCGAGCAGATAGGTATTGGTAGAACGAACCTCGGGCAAATGGTAACGCTTCTTCATAGCCTCCAGGCTGAATTCGCATCCGCAGTAAAGCTGGTTGTAGAAACCGTTCTCCTTGAGCAGTTCGTTGCGACGCTGCTGCAAACCGCCCTTGCGCCAGTTGCGATCGTCGAAGCGGACAGTTTTGCCCGTCTCCTCCGAGACTTTCTTTGCGGCCCAATGCCCCGCTTCGTTGATTTGAGTGAGCGACTTCCAACGGCTCGATGCCAATGTCGTCGTGAACACTCCAAAGCCCAGTTCCACAGCCTTTCGTGCAGCATAAAGCAATCGCATCTTGAAGCACTGCAGACAACGTGCTCCACGTTCCGGCTCCATTTCCATTCCCCTCACTTCACAACGCCAAGCCTCATGGTCGTAGTCATCGTCGATGATATCCAGGCCCAACGAGGTGGCATAACGCGTGCATTCGTTCTTGCGAATCAGATATTCTTCCTCGGGGAAGATGTTGGGATTGAAGTAATAGAGTGTGGGACGTACGTCGTGGGCCAACATCCATTCGATGATGGCACTCGAACATGGGGCACAGCAGCAGTGCAACAGCACTTCATTTTCAGCTCTTTGCATTGTTATATAAAAAAGCCAGCCGGACACAAATGAAGGACCGGCTGGGTATAAAATGATTAACTGTTTTCTAATCTCAACCTGGACAGGTTACTTGAAGATTGCCCAAGCCACATAAATCAGGGCAGCTGCGTAAGCTGCAAGAGTTCCCATCATAACGGGTCTCTTATTCATAAAATTCATCATACCTTAAATAATTAAATAGTTTCTTTGGTCCGCTTCCGGGACTATTATTCTTTGTTTTTGCGGTGCAAAATTACGATGAATTTGTGGCATAGCAAAGGGAAACGCCCTAAAATCGAACGTTTCGAGAGTTTTTCAGCCGATATTTACGCGAATTTGGCAAATCGGGGATGCAAAATAGATGTCGAAAAAAGGATATCAGTCATCGCCCCAAGGAGAACGGCTTGGAGCTTTTGAATCGTTATTAGGGTTTGAATTGCCAACAACTATTGATTCATTATCTCCAATACTAGTGGCGAAAATATCAATATCGTCCAACTTGACGACTTGAACAGCGGGTGTTTTATATTGCTTCATCATAATGAATAACAATTGTAATAATAATATTATGTGTCTAAAAAGGCCCGCAAAGATAACAACATTCCACGAAACTACCAAAGAAAAAAGCAAAAAAGTGTTTTTCGCATTTCACTTTTTTGCTTCATTCCCTTCGTGACAGCTCATTTTATCGCTTTTTCGAGAAGAAATCCTTCACTAATTGCAAAGATTCCTCTTCAAGGACACCTCCTACAACTTGCGTCTTGGGATGCAAAGCCTTGGGAGCAAAGAGTGCATAACCCCGACGCGGATCGGGAGCGCCATAGACAATGCGAGAAATCTGACTCCAGCCCAATGCGCCGGCGCACATCACGCAAGGTTCAAGGGTGACGTAAAGCGTGCAGTCGGTGAGATATTTGCCGCCCAACGATTCAGCCGCAGCTGTAATAGCCTGCATTTCGGCATGGGCAGTGACGTCGCGAAGAGTCTGCGTGAGATTGTGCGTGCGTGCCAGGATGCGGTCGCGACACACGATGACAGCGCCGACGGGAATCTCGCCCTCTTCGGCTGCCTGTCGTGCCTCGATCAAGGCCTGTCGCATATAGTATTCGTCGGTCATCACTTTACGCTGAAATAATCCGCATCGGGATAAGGGATATAAAGACCACTCACCGAAGCCTGTGGATACATGGCTCCGTTTTCGGTCAAACTGATGCCAATAGCCTCGAAGTCAATCATCCGTGCCAGGAGGAAGATAGTATTCTGGTCGGGCAAAGAAGGATAACCCACGGCGGGACGTATGCCGCCCCATTGGTTTTCTACCTTTAGTTTTTGCGAAAGATACTCCGATGCTGCTTCGGCAAGCCGATCGCCCACAGTCTGGAGCAAAAGAACATCGTAGTCGCTGCCACCCTGACTCTGCTTGAGCGTCTCAAGACGTTGCACGAACTTCTCACTCACCGTACACGCAAAGGCGCCCACACAGTCGTTGACATAATCACAAAGAGCGAGGCACGTGCCCATCTCCTTCTGCTGGCGAGGAGTCGAAATGTCGAGTGTCTGATTGCAACAGGGACAATTCAGGTCATGCCCATTTCGACGAAGCGTCACACGAATCCTGTCTTCGAGTCCAACAGCAGGATAGAATGCCTGCGTCACGCGCACAGCATATTCC
>JAEEGH010023928.1_pt1 | contig 12375 bp, 12 predicted proteins | sample 9134181 | NCBI WGS metagenome assembly JAEEGH01 (sample SAMN16246544, study PRJNA631951) | gut metagenome | biome: gut microbiome; feature: rumen; material: DP-attached | host: Bos | place: Iran: Karaj | collected 2018-10
GATGTGGTTCGACAGCTTACGGGTGTTCAAACTCTCCAGATACTTTACACGGCCGTACCACTTGCCGTAAGCAGCATTGTGCTCGTTCTGGTTCTGGTACACTTCATAGATAATCTTCGCCATACTAATAAATGTTTTTCATGGTATCAGACTTACTCGGCCAACTACACCGGGTGACCGACTCCCGCTGATGCAAGTGAAGTGCAAGGTGAATGCAGAGCTGAGCTCGCTCGAGCTATGCTGAGCCGCAGCCTTCACTCGTACTCGCATCTTCTTGATTGCGAGTACAAAATTACTAATAAATAACATGCAAAACAAGCATTTTTTCGATTTGTTTCAAATTTATTTTGCCTCCAAAATTGCAAACGCCTGAAATTCAGCTATTTGCAAACCCCAAACCCTCAAAAACCTGGCGAAATGTCCTCTATTTTCTTGAAAACATTTTACATAAATTTGGCTCGCTCTGGCGAACTTGTAATTCGACAGCTTGCCGTATATGGCTTTGCAATCCGCTTAAAAACACCTATTTTTCCGCGCCGCCACCGAAATTACTGCAATCTCTCTCGATGCATATTTAAAATAATGAGATTGCAGTATCTCACCCGTAGCCAGCATACTTGCCCCCTATCCACCCCTCCACGCAGTGACGCAGCGACGCAGCGACACAGCTTCATTTGCTATTTACCATATGCCGAAAATCCCTTACATAATTATATATATTAATAATTATATTATAATATAATTATTAATATATATAATTTAATAACCCCTAATTCACCCCCTACAACATCAAAAATACCAAAAGTCGCTGTGTCGCTGCGTGCCTGCGTCGCTGCGATAGTTGTTAATACAGCAGACCTACCACCCAGAGAGGTAGCTTCTTGCCAACAGGGAATTCCATTGAATCTGCAAGTATGTATGAGTTTGGAATGTCGGCTATCTGGTCGAATGATTTATCCTGGCCGCCCACTTCTACCGTAAACTTGCCGTCAATCAAGAAGTCGCCCTGCGTCTTGCCATACTCAACGGTATGTCCTACCGACAGCTGATTGACCACAAAGCACTCCCGCTGGGTACCAACATTCAGATTTGAACTCAGCGCACAGAGCATATTGGGATTATGCACATATATTTTGTCAGGTTTTTGCATCTTGGTCACTGACTTATTGTCGGCATACAGCAGATGTAGCAACTCGGCTCTTTGCATACTCGACAGATAGCTCAGCACTGTGTTTTTATTCAGCTCCAGATATGATGCCAGTTTGGCGATATTTACGTCGTAAGGTACATTGTTGGCCAGAAACAGCATCATCGCTTTGAGTTTGCGCGTATAGGCAAGATCAACGCCGCAAAATTGCGTCATTTCCTGATCGATGATAAAGCTTACCACATTCTCTATGCGGCTGTAGTACTCCTGCTCGTCACCATCGTAGAAGGGGTAGTAGCCTACACGCAGATATTCCTCGAACAAGGGCTGGGGATGACACACCTTGCACACCTCTTCGCAAACTTTATCCGCATCCTCCAGCACTTCCTGCAACGTATGTACAGGCAGTTCGATGTTTTTGTAAAAACGGAGATACTCGCGAAACGAGAGCCCAGCCATATCGTAACTCAGCACCCTGCGCGACAGGTCGGCATCGGCATTCAGGATCTGCAGGAGCGACGAACCCGTAAAGGTGATTTTTATATCAGGCCACAGGTCGATGATCTCTTTCAGTTCCTTGCTCCATGTGGGATATTTATGTACCTCGTCGAGAAACAGGTGCTTGCCACCCATCAGGTGGAAGCGCTCAGCTACTTCCATCAACGTGTGACTGGCAAAGTACATGCTGTCCATCAGACAATAAAGCGCCTCGCCGGCATTCACCCCATACTTCTGTTTGATATACTGTCGCATCAGCGTTGTCTTGCCCACGCCTCGCGAGCCACGTATGGACACAAGCTGCTTCTCCCAGTTCACAGACTTCATTATTTCACGGACAATTTCAGAGTTCGTCTGCGATATCAGTATGTGATGTTTTTTAAAAAGAGTCTCCATAATAACTGAATTTTGTGTGCAAATATACATAAACTTATTGTAATAACCAAATTTTTAGCCAGAAAGGTTAACGCAATAAGCGATATTTTGTATTTTTAGGTAGTTTTGGTAAGCGTTGTTCACAAAGTGTCAGACACTTCGTGAGTACAAATTTTATTCTATGTTTTTTATTTTTTTCTTCCAAAGAGTGTGTCTTTCCAAATAATTTATTAATTTTGCAGCGTCCATACCCACGCCTGTAGGCGAAATTGCAACTGGTGAGATGCAAGAATGGGTGGGATACAAATATATGGCAAGCGTCATTGATGCTTTGTTTTGACCCATTTGAACCTAGGAAATTCAAATCTCAATTCAAGACAAATGCAGAGATGAATGCTACGGGTGTAGTATATACTCCCGGAGTGTGCCGAGGGCGGAACATGCCCTCACGCACACTTTTGGGTGTACTATATACTGACCAGCGTGGGTATTCAGACTCTGTGTGTTCTATTGAGAAGGCTTTCCTAGGGCCTAAATGGGGGACATGCAGATGAAGGTACCCCGCTTTTTCATATATTGTAACCAATAACGATAATAAATCATCTGACGCAAGGGTATCAGTCGGAGACAAAACAAATGACTGATGCAAGATAAATTGCGACATGCACTTGAACTTTGCAACAAGAATAAATTCGACGAGGCTCTTCCTATATTAGAGGAGATCACCAAAGAAGACCCCATGAACTCTGAGGCTTGGCGAACTTTAGCTCAGGTTCATTGGTTTTACAAGCATGAGCCAGACAAGGCTTATGATGAACTGATTGAGGCTTTGAGGTGTGACCCGAAGAATATCTGGGCACTCGTACTGATGGGTAATCTGCTGACGAAAGAAAAGAATGACGTCGAGCATGCAAAACAATATTATGACAAAGTGCTGGAATATCATCCGGATAATGCCATAGCCATCAATAATATCGGAGCTACATATATGGAGAGTAAGGATTACGAAAGTGCGTTGCCATATATGGATAAAGCATTATCGATTGACGATTCATATGCTAATTCATACTATGGACTTGCTTTGTGCTATTATAAACTTGGTAGGCTTGAAGATGCTTTCGATATATGTCATAAGGGTGCATTGAAGTCATCTGATCGACCTGAAAATCCAACAGTCCGCGAGGAGCTTTTGAAGCTGTTCTTGGCAGTTGCAAGGGATTACGCGAAGAATATAAACTATACAAACGTTTGGAAAGGTATAAAAGATGAACTCGAAGCCGTTGATCATATAAATATCCGTTTCGTTGAGGATAAGGACTTGATTGTAAATGCACGATTCGAATACGCATTGACTCATGGCGAGAAAGAACATGTTGTCAGATATAATCCTGATAAAGAGTATATTGACCACCTCTTAGTACACGAGATGATGCATTTGAAGATGCAGCAGCAGGCAACACTTCATCACAAGGGCAAGGCTGTTGTCTTCACACAAGCTTGTCAGAAGGCATTCAATAAGAAATATATGGGATTTATGCAAAGAAGGCACAAAGATCTGCCTCCCAGCAAATTGCAAGATACTCTAAGATTTATGTGCGAAGGCATAGGGACTCAATTATCTAGTTGTCCTTTGGATCTTTTTGTTGAGCATATGATGTATACAGACTATCCCATTATGAGGCCGATACAGATGCTATCTTTATTTCATATGGAGGAAGTAAATAGCGAATCCATCAGAAAGGGAGAACAAGGAGGTTTCTTTCCTAATGAAATTGTTAAGGCCAGTAAAGTGATGAACATCGTGACTAGCCTTCACTTTAAGGATTTATACGGATTCAATTTCGTCAATCAATACAAGCCGACAAAAGCAGAATACAACCAGGCACTTGACCTCTATGAAGAATTCAAGGCTTATCTGAATACCTATAAGAAAGGGGATGAATACGAGATGCTTGAGTATTTTGTCCAGTCATTCAATATGGAAGACTTCCAAGAGATTATTGATGAAAATGTATTCATTAACAAACAAAGAAAAGACGACTATACTTTTTTGGATGAAATTGACAGAAGACTTGCAGACGCCCCATCGGAAGAAGATATTGACGTAAGTAATGCTCAGTTTGCACTTAATCATCAGGATGGAGCAAATCCGATGGAGACGATGATGATGTCAATGTATATGCTATCTGCAATGCAGGCTTTCGATAAAATGTCTCATGATGAAGTAAAGAAGGTAGCCTTTGAGATAGCTACCGTTGGCATTAACGGAATCAGCCCGGATAAGAAATACAATATTCCGTCGATTCCTGACAAAGAATTCGGTGGATATGAATTCCTTGCATATTACTATGTGAGCTGGGCACGAGAGTTCCCTGATGCTTTGGACAAAATCGGACTACCGTTTAATAAGGCATACGAGACAGCCCTTGAAATGTATAACTCAAAAAAGAACAAGCAATGAGCGACTTGGAAGAACTTAGACAGGCAATAGCTAAATTCACGCAGGAGCGCGATTGGGATCAGTTCCACAACGGGAAAGATCTCGCACTGGCTCTTTCCATCGAGGCAGCAGAACTGAATGAGGCCTTTCTTTGGAAGGATGCCTCTGAGGTTAATATAGAAAAAGTGAAAGAGGAATTAGCCGATGTCTTCAACTATGCTATTCAGATAGCCGACAAATATGATCTTGACGTCAAACAGATCGTCATGGACAAACTCCAAAAGAATGCTGAAAAATATCCCGTAGATAAGGCCTACGGGAGTGCTAAGAAATACAACGAATTATGATTATCTATAGAGCCACCAAGAGACAATTTGTTGACGACGTGTTCAACAACACAATCGCCAATAACATCGACGAGGCGTTCTTCGAGCATCTGGGCAGGCATACCTCGCCCAACGAAGTGCGCTCTTGGCAGAACTCGATGCAGTTTATGTATAAGGTGGTGAACACGCCAGAGCTCCCAGATGAGGCAGGTGTGGCTATAGAATATCAGATACCTTTGACAGCCAAGCGCGTAGACTTTATCATCTCTGGCTTGAACTCTCAACAAAAGGAACAGATTGTCATCATCGAACTGAAACAATGGGAGACGGCAGAGCCTACACCCAAGCCAGGCATTGTGGTGGCCCGTTTCCAACAAGGCAAGGCCGAGGTTGCTCACCCCTCTTACCAGGCTTGGTCGTATGCCTATATGCTGTCGAACTATAACCTTACTATTCAAGAACGAGAAGTAAACATCAGTCCTTGTGCCTTCCTGCACAACTATACGCCTGACGGGATGATCAATGGCAAGCTATATGAGGATTATGTAGCCAAGGCACCGGTATTCCTGAAGAACGATGCAGCCCGTTTGCAGGACTATATATTAAGATATGTACGCTATTGCTCGCCTGAAGATATCATCTGGAAGATTGACAATGGTCGACTGCGACCTTCAAAGCAATTAGCCGACTCATTGACATCCATGCTGAAAGGCAATGATGAGTTTGTGATGCTTGATGATCAGAAAGTTGTCTATGAATCTGCAGTCTATCTGGCAAAGAAAGCGCAAGGAGGCAAGAAACAGGTGCTGATTGTGGAAGGAGGTCCTGGAACAGGAAAGAGTGTTTTGGCCGTGAATCTGCTGGTGAGTCTCACGGCTGAAGGCATTGCTTCACAATATGTCACCAAGAATGCTGCGCCCCGTTCGGTCTATAGTGTCAAGCTATCCGGCAGTTATAAGAAATCGTATATCAACAACCTCTTTGTGGGCAGTGGGAACTTCATTGAAACCATGCCTAACACATTAGGCGCCTTGATTGTAGATGAGGCTCATCGCCTGAACATGAAGAGCGGTATGTTCTCCAATTTGGGAGAAAACCAGATTAAGGAAATCATCAAGACGGCAAGGTTTTCTGTGTTTTTTGTCGATGATTGTCAGCGTATCCATATGAAAGATATCGGCAGCGTGAAATATATCAAGCAATGTGCTGAAGAGATGGGAGCAGATGTACATCTGGAGCATCTGAGTTCACAGTTCCGTTGTAATGGCTCTGACGGCTATCTTAGTTGGCTCGACAATGCCCTGCAGATTCGCGAGACCGCTAATATCCGATTGACTGAAGAAGATTATGATTTCCGCATCTACGATTCACCAACCGAGATGTTTGAAGAGATTAAGCGCAAAAATCAGACGAATAATAAAAGTAGAGTTGTGGCTGGCTATTGCTGGGATTGGAAGAGCAAGCAGAACCATATGGCCTATGATATTGTGATTCCGCAGTTCTTTTTCCGCAAGCAATGGAATTTCAATAGCAATGAGCCTTGGCTGATTGGTGAGAAATCCGTTGATCAGATAGGTTGTATACATACTTGTCAGGGATTGGAACTCGATTATGTAGGCGTGATTGTTGGTCCAGATTTGTCATATAAAAACAACCGTGTTGTGACTGACGGATTCAAACGCTCACCGAATGATCAATCGCTGAAGGGCTTTAAGGCGATGGTGGCGAGGAGACCAACAGAGGCATTACAAGCCGCTGATGCTATTATCAAGAATACCTATCGCACCTTGATGACCCGAGGCATGAAAGGCTGCTATGTCTATTTCTGTGATCATGCTTTGGCAGAACATTTCCGAGAGTTGATGGCAGAGAAGCCTGAAGTGGCCCATGAAGTGCGCATTGAGCCTGTAGTCAACGATGATGTGAAATATATCGATTTCCTTCCAGTTTATTCTATCAAGGCAGCATGTGGTTATTTTGGCGAAGGCGAAGAGGTTAGCGAGTTAGGCTGGATCAGAGCCGAAGGAGTCGGCAAGTTGAATCGCAATATGTATGTGGTACAGGCCTCAGGCCATTCGATGGAACCTCGTATACAAGATGGCGATTTCTGCGTATTCAACCGAAATGTAGCTGGTAGTCGCCAAGGCAAAATCGTATTAGTGCAACACACCAACTATTATGATTCCGATTACTCAGGATCCTACTCCATCAAGGAATACTCCAGCGAAAAGAGTTACGATGAGTTCGGCTCATGGCAGCATGAAAAGATAGAACTAAAGCCCCTGAACCGTGACTACAGCCCAATTATTCTCACACCCGATGATGCCGATGAATTCAGAGTAATCGGTGAGTTTGTTGGGCTGCTCAAATGACCCCGGAGTAGTCATGGGGACAGGCGCTGAGTGTACCTCTATTGAAGCGTCTAATTCGAAAGGCTTCTCATGGTTTAAACGAAGATAACAACGATGAATTTGAGAATTTTGCATAAAACAACACTATAAATTTTGAGAATTTTGTATTTTTGTGCTTAAAAAATTTTGAGGAAAAGAAAAAAATCTCTATATTTGCAGCGTCAAATAAAGATAATTATGGAACCAAAAAGACTTTTTAAGCGTAAAATATATGACCGCCTGCTTAGGTGGAAACAGGAGAGCAACGGAAACAACGCCCTACTCATAGAAGGTGCCCGTCGCATCGGTAAGTCCACGATTGTCAAAACCTTCGCTCAGAACGAGTACGATTCGTTCATCCTTATCGATTTCACGAAGTGCTCACAGGAAGTGAAAGACCTCTTCAATGATGTATCTGATCTCAATTACATATTCCTGAGACTCCAACTGGTATATGGTGTACAATTAGTTGAGCGAAGGTCTCTCATCATCTTTGATGAGGTTCAGTTTCAGCCTCTCGCTCGCCAGGCCATTAAGTCGTTCGTGGAAGATCATCGTTATGATTATATCGAAACAGGCTCCCTGATTTCCATCCGTAAGAATACGGAGCACATACTCATCCCCAGCGAAGAAGAGCGCATCGGCATGTATCCGATGGATTACGAAGAATTCCGTTGGGCATTAGGAGATACGGCAACCATTCCACTACTTCGTAGCATCTGGGAACATCCGCAACCCCTGAAAGAAGCCCATCGCAAACTCATGCGTGACTTCCGCCTCTATATGCTTGTAGGTGGTATGCCCCAGGCAGTGGATGCCTATTTGGAGACAAACAACTTCGAAATGGTGGATCGTGCCAAGAGGCTCATTCTGGATCTATATGACGAGGATTTCGGGAAAATCGATCCTTCAGGAAAAGCAGCCCGCATCTTCGCTGCTATTCCGGCCCAATTGAACAGCAATGCTTCTCGCTATCAGATTTCCAGTGTTATTCCCAAGGCAAGGGCAGAAGACTTTATCGAACTCATATCAGAGATGGAAAAGTCCAAAACGGTGAACATTTCCCATCACTGCGATGATCCGAATGTAGGTCTTGTGAGTACGGAAGATTTGGAACAGTACAAAATGTTTGTTGGTGATACAGGTCTCTTCGTCACCTTGGCATTCCGAGACAAAGCGTTTACAGAAAATGTCATCTACGAGCGACTCCTCAGTGACAAGCTTGCTACCAATCTTGGGTATTTGTATGAGAACATCGTGGCTCAGATGCTCACTGCTTCTGGCAACAAACTCTTCTATCATTCTTGGCCTACGGAAAGCGGGAAACACAATTACGAAGTAGATTTTCTATTGTCTCGCGGAACCAAGATTCTGCCAATTGAGGTAAAGTCCTCATCCTATAAGACGCATGCTTCCCTTGATGCTTTTTGCAAGAAGTTCTCGTCGCGTATTACCAATGAACGGTATCTCATCTATACAAAGGATTATGCCCGAGAGGAATCAATAAAGTATCTGCCTGCTTATTTGGCATATTTCCTGTAATAACCCATGAAGACGAAAGACTACTCGATGCGGGAGATGATTATCGACCAGTGTCTGGGCACTGGGCGGGAGTATACGCGTGAAGAACTGATGGTGATCGTGAACAAGGAACTGGAGCGTAGGGATATGATGCCCATTAAGTCGCGCAACACCTTCTGCCTCGACATCAACGAGATGAACGAGAAGTTTTATCGTATCTACGGGGATTATGGTATTGTGACTGAACAGAAGGGGCGCAAGACCTATTACCGCTATCGCGACGGCATCGAGTCGATTTATAACCGCGAACTGACTGTCAATGAAATTGAGAAGCTACAGGAGGTACACCATCTGTTGCAGGGACTCAGAGGGATGCTCCAACTAGAGTGGATCGACCAGATATCAGCCCGTTTCGACCAGAAAATCATGGGCGCCCAACGCCCCATCGCAGGTTTTGAGGAAGGGACGAAAGGCGACAACCAATTTTTTCTGTCGCTGTTTAATGCCATCGCCAACAGACAGGTAATGACCATTCTTTATCAGCGTTTCGGTATGGAGTCCAAAGAGCGTGTTATCTATCCATATTATTTGAAACAGTATCGCCGTAGATGGTATCTCTTCGCCACCATCCTCGACCATGAGTTCATCACCTGTTTCTCGCTCGACCGCATTCTTTCCGCTACCAAGAACAACGAGGTTCCTTTCCTGGATAGTGGTGTTGACTTCAACCATTATTTCGACGACATCGTAGGTGTTTCGCATCCTGATCATGAACAGGTGGAGCATATTGTGATCAAGGGTGACGTCTGGCTTGAGCATTATCTGACCACACTCCACATTCATCCTCTGCAGAAGCTAGAGAATATGGGTAAGGATGGTTGCAGGGTGACGCTCGACGTGATGATCAACAATGAACTGATTCAGGAGTTGGCCTTCTATGGCGACCACCTTCGCGTGGAGTCGCCCAAGCGGTTGCGTGACATCATGACTGAGAGGGCTCAGCATCAGATAGATGACTATCGCCAGATGGAGGATTTCGGCGACAATTTGGACAACGAATAAAAAAATCTCTTTATTCCGTAAATTTTTCAATCTGTCCGCACTGGTAGGACGGATGGGGCTTATCTTTGCCGAAAAATTTAAGTATTCATTAAAAAGCAAAGATTATGGCAGGTCTATTCTTATTATTTATAATGGTAGTTGCCCTCGTCAACATGATGAGTGCCTACGCAGAGAATATTTAATAGTATTAATCATTAAAACCAAAAGAAAAGAAAATGAGTAGCAATTGTAAGATTTTGGATCTGGATGTAAAGTGCGACACGCTTGTGCCTTATTATGACATGGGTATCAGTTGTGGACTGCCTTCTGAAATGGGCGACATACCGCCAGAGATGGTCTTGGTGCCAGATATGCTGACGATGGGTCTCGACATGTCGTTTGCGAGGGCGCAGGGTGACTCGATGATCGGCGTGGGCATTCACGACGGCGACCTGCTGATGCTGGAACGTACCTGTCACTTCAACAACCAGGATATCGTGGCAGCCAGGGTTGATGGGGCAGAGTTGCTGAAATCGTATTATATGGATGAGCACGGCCGTCATTGGCTGGTGCCTTCCAACGACAGATATGATGCGATACTGCTGACGGAGGAGATGGATGTGAAGTTCGCAGGAAGGATGGTATGGAACTTCAGAAAGGATGTTCACGAGACAACACGCAACATCCGTCAGTCTATCGAACGCGCACTGAAAAAGATGGGTGAGTTGATGGTGGAAGAACATGTGCTGACCAGAGAGGAGGTGGAGCAAGCCTTGAAGAGCGTTAGACCATTTGTGAAAAGGGGCCGTCATTGGCTGGGGCCTTGTCGTGTGCTGATGGACAGTGGGTTTATTCCCAAGGAACGCTACGATCTGTTCTGCAATCTGTTGAGCAGTGTGCTGCCTGATTATGAGCATCTGCCTAAAGCGGATGAATTGAGACGTATGGCAACGGATTGCTTCTCGAAACCGTTTGCGACATGGACAGATGATAAGGCTCCTGTGCATGGGAAGCACTACCAGGGCTATTATCTCGCAGGTGCTGCCATGCAGAAAAAACTCCCGTAGAACTCCCAAAAACTCCCAGAAAAATAACCAAAACTCCCAAGAATGAGGCAATACAGGCCAAACTCCCATTAAAACTCCCACAAACTGCCATTGGGCGACGGATTATTTCCGCCGCCCTTTTTTTATGCGTAATTTTGTCGTGTCGAAAGACAAAAAAGTAACAAAATGTTGAATCTGAGGTTTGTGAGGTCTCATGAGGGAAGTCCGGACGCCGACCACACATCTCGCAAAACTCGAGAGACAATGACAAAAGGAGAAAACGAGTACGTCTGGTTGGACGGCATGCTACTCAAAGAGGAGCATCTGGTAAAGTTGGCAATGAATGTGGGCAACTATGCCCAGGCAGAGCACTATCTGTTCGCGCTGTTGGCGCACGGCGTAGTGTATGGAAAGCAAGAGATGATTGAGAAGGTGAACGAGGTACGCGAGTTTTATGGTGTACCCAAGATCCCTATGGCTGGCAATGAGGTTTCGAGAGATTGCAGCAGACAAGGCGAATCGCTGGACGACAAGGCCAGGACTGCATTCAGAAAGATGACCATCGAGGATCGCAGAAAGTTGTTGAGAAGCAGTCTGTCGCTGCTGCGCACCAATCACCACCTATTTATATATGCGCGTCACTGGCTGGGTGTGTTCCTGGTTATCAGAGACCGATTGGAGGGTGACTCGCTGAAGATGAAGGACTTTATAGACTATGCTAACGACATCATGCCATTAGACTGGCCTATCACGTTGAAGATGGGGCTGAACACCTATAAGAACTTTGGGCGCGAGATAGATTTCAATGACAAGGGTGAGGCTTACTACGATATGGAGAACTGTCCGCAGAAGGAACTGTGCGATACACTCTGGGACATCATCAAACAGATGATTTTGACGACTGTTTGACGATTATCGAGCACGATTGACGACAGAAAAGACGATGATATGACGACTTGACGATTTCAAGGGGGGTGCATGAAAAATCGATGTACTTTTGCATCGTCAATCAGACAAACAAGCAAAATAAAAAGTTATGAAACGAAGAATCATTTACGTTGGAACACTGATAGATCTGGCCAAGATGTTTGAGCCGGATGTGGAAGCAGAGAGTATCGAAGTAACAAACATTTTAGAATATGAAAGCAATGAATAAGAAGGTTGAAAACAAGCAGGAGGTCAAGCGGCTTGCCATTCTGCTGAAAACGATGACGAACGGCTATATGCTGGATGTGAACAATGAGGGCTATATGTATTTCGACGTCCGCAGTCTGCTGGAGGGTTTCATGGTCCATGTAGGTTTGGAACGTCTGGAGGCGATGACCAAGGAGGAGATCAAGGATATGCTGGACTCGCTGAAGGATGGCAGTGCCGTGAAGAAGCTACAGGCCGAGGTGACAGAACTGAAGGCCCTGGTGGATGACCAGAAGAAACAGATAAGAAATCTGAAGAGAGAGATTAGGTCATTGAACATTGAACATTGAACATTGAACATTAAAGATTGAAAATTATGGAGAAGACGAGATTGACAAGTGTGAGAAATGCCTATGGCATTAAGGTGAAACGCTGCTGCGCCAGTTGTCAGCACAAG
>JAEEGH010023929.1_pt1 | contig 12375 bp, 6 predicted proteins | sample 9134181 | NCBI WGS metagenome assembly JAEEGH01 (sample SAMN16246544, study PRJNA631951) | gut metagenome | biome: gut microbiome; feature: rumen; material: DP-attached | host: Bos | place: Iran: Karaj | collected 2018-10
ACTGCCGACGAGCTGGTGACGCAGCTGAAGCCCGACATCGAGTGGCTGGCCGAGGCCATCAGCGACGTAAAGCCTACGACCTACGACGAGACGCTGGCCGAGCTGAAGCGGATGTACGACGGCTACCACTTCTCTTACAAGATGACCGACGTGTACAATCCTTGGAGCCTTATCTATTCTTTTGAGAAAGGCTGGATAGAGAACTACTGGTTCTCGACGGGCACACCCTCGTCGCTCATCAACCTGCTGCGCGTGCGCCAGCTCGTCATGCCCGAACTGGAGGGCTATGAGGCCGACCTGAAGCAGTTTGACGCGCCCACAGAGCGCATAGAGGACCCCATACCCGTGCTCTTCCAGAGCGGCTACCTGACCATCAAGGGCTATAACCCTATGACAAGGCGCTACAGGCTGGGGTTCCCCAATGCCGAGGTGTACGAGGGCTTTGCCGATTCGCTCTACAAGTATTACTGCCCGGAGTATTACGGCAGCAGCAACCAGATGACAACTGCCTTATGGGACTTGCGCTTGAAGAAGACTACCTTCGAGCAGTTCCTGGAGTCGGTGCGCCGCTGGTATGCGGGTATACCTTATTCTATTACGGACAAGAACCAGAACGAGCAGTTCTATCAGGCACTGTTCTACTCGCTCATGGCAGGCATCGGCGCCGACGTGGAGGCTGAGGGGCAGACCAGCGACGGGCGCTTTGACATAGCCATGAAGCTGGCCGACGCCATTTACATCCTGGAGTTCAAGTTTGGCGGAAGCGCCGAGGAGGCCACAGAGCAAATCGTCAGGAAAGACTACGCCGCACGCTTTGCCCAGGACCCGCGCCCCGTGTGGGCCGTCGGCCTGAACATCAGCAAGGACCGCCGCACGATTGACAACTACATCGTGGTCAGCGTTAAGTAACTCAAGTTTCCCACCCCTAAAACCTTTTAAGAACCACAAATTTCATAATGAACCACTAATTTCACTAATTTAATAATGAACCACGAATTTCAATAATTTCGCTAATGAATATAACTAACAAAGATTTGAAGATTTAAAAGATTTTGAGCCGATAGGCGACAAAGATAGCACACGGGGACAGACCCCGTGTGAGCCCGGTCACACTTTCAACGACCGCAACGCGGTCACCTCTCAATAGCCGTAGTGTCCGAAGGACCTACGGATAACCAACGCATCATATCCATTCCTCTCTTTGTTGCACCTTTTATTCTATTTTTTGCCACAAATATTTGGCTGTTCGTGAAATAATCTGTACCTTTGGACGCGAAAAGTGGTAGTTACTACCAAATGGTCGAGTCAATAATTCGCGAAAATCACTGACATTATAAGATAATCAAAGTATGTCTGTGAATGGGAAATAACAAATACTCAATAACAACTTAAAACAAAAAAAACTATGAACAGAAAAACAAATGAATCTATTGGGCAGGGCCGGGGATACTCGGGACTGGCCAGGGTATTGACTGTGCTCGCGCTGCTGATAACGGCGGCGACGGGCGCGTGGGCGCAAGAAGACCCCGAAGGAACACCTACGGTCTCTGTGAGCGATCTGAAATATGAGGGCGGCCTCTATTTCTATGAAGTAACTGCGACGGCAAAACAGGCCTACGGCATGGACACAGATTTGACGTACACCACCGACGGCACAACTCCTACTTCAAGTAGCCCCGCCTACACAGGCCCTATCAAGTGCTACAAGAACCAGACTGTTAAATTCCAGGCTCATCTTATGGGGACGACAATACCTGATGCGGCTAAGGATGCCACTATCACCTTCTCGTTCGAGGGCCCGACAATTACTGTTGACGGTGCAAAGGTGACCATATCAACCAATTTGAACAATGCCACAACCTACTACAAGCTGAATGGCGGCGATGCTGTTGAGGGCACCGAGGTGACGCTTACCCAGTCGGCTACAGTGACTGCCTATGTCGTAGTCACGAATGGCACATACGCTAATTTTACAAGTAGCGAGTCAAGCAAGGAAGTCGCATTACAGGATGCCCCCTCCGGCCCCGAGGTCGCCTGGAACAAGGCGTCGAAGTCCGGCACGTTCACCATGCCCGGCGGCAACGTGACATTGGAGCCCGAGTACTACCCGCAGGCCACCGTGGCTGACGGTGGTGTGACCGCTGCCGACGCTGACGCGCGCGCCACTACCGACGACCCGCTGGTGAAGGTAGACGCCACGAAGCTCACCGGCGCCAAGAAGCTGATGTACTTCGTCAGCAACAGCGGCACCACCGCACCCGCCTACGACGCTGAGGGCTGGACCGACCAGCTGCCCACCGCCGAGGGCTTCACCCAGCAGGGCATCGTCTATGTATGGTACTACCCCGTGGGCACTGACGAGGGCGTCGATGACGCCACCGCCACCTACAGCGATGGCGACATCTGCCTGCAGTCCATCACCGCACGCATCGCCGCCGCGCCCACCTACGCCGTCACCTTCGCCGAGGGCACCGATCCCAACGAGTGGACCGCCGACCCCAACACCGACGTGACGAAGGACCAGACCGTCACCGTCACCTACACCGGCACGAAGAAAGTCATCGGCGTGAAGGCCGAGAAGAAGGCGGCGGCTGGCATCGTCAACCCCGTAGTGGGACAGATTATCGGCAGCGACGGCAATAACTACGACGCTAATGCAACGTTGCCCGACGGCGTGACCAAAGTGGCCATGATAGCCTATGTCAGCGGCAGCAACGGTCTGGCACTGGCGCTGACCGATATAAGTTTGTACGGTCATACCTGGGACAACACGGGTACACACAACGAAGGTAAGACTGCTCCCGAGTTATGCAGCGCATTGAATACAAGCAAGGCCGTAACCGGCGGCACATGGAAGTTGCCCAGCAAGGACGAGTGGAAGCAGATGTTCAGCGCCAATGGCGGCAACGAAGGAAGCTACACCGGCCTGAATACAGCCATCGGCAATGCCGGAGGCACAGCCTTGCAGGAGTACGGAGAGTACTGGTCGTCATCGGAGGACTTTGGCGACGCCTGGCTCGTGTACCTCTCCGATGGCAATGCCAGCTGGGACACCACCGGTAAGCACTACGACCGCAATGTTCGCGCCTGCCTCGCGTTCTAACCCCTCTCGCGCGTATATAATACAAAAGGTATAAACAACATAAAGAAATACAATATATGAAAACAATATCAAGATATATAATGACGCTCGCGCTGCTACTCACAGCAGTCACGGGCGCGTGGGCACAAAGCACGCTCAACGTAGTGGAATTAGAGGTGCCCGCAGCTTGGGAAACCGACGGGACCAAAGTAACTGAAGACGACTTCCCCGGCTTCGATGGAATAACCATTGACCAGGCTAAGACTTGGACGGGTGCACCCAGTTCAGGTTTAGCTGTTTTGTTTTATAATTTCGATGGTGAAGATATATCCTATGCATACTTCCTCAACGGAGCTTTTAACTCTAGTGGTGCAGATATTCTACAAAGGATGAATATATATGATGATTTTGCAAACGGAGCAAAGCATTATTACACCGCCTCCGCCACCGGCATCGAGGGCGCCATCGAGGTCGCCTGGAACGCCTCGACCAAGACCGGCACCTTCTCGATGCCCGGCAGCGACGTGGTGCTCACCCCGCAGTACGCCCCCGCAGCCAAGTGGGACGTGGTGGAGACGGTAGAGCAGCTGCCCGCCGCCCTTGAAGGCATCATCGCCGGACAGGACGCAGCCATCGTCACCGCCGGACAGTCGGCACAAGGCACCGTGATGTATGCCGTCACCACATCTGCCGAGCCTGCCCCCGCACTCACCGCCTTCAGCGCCACAGTGCCCACAGCCAAGGACTATGACGACGCCACGACCCTCTACGTATGGTACTACATCCAGGGCCAGGACACCCCCGACGGCCAGCAGGCCACCGAGGAGAACACCTTCAACGACTCTGAGATCAGCACCACGCCCCTCACCGTCCAGGTGCTCACCAACAAGTTCGACCTCACCCTCAACGCCGCTAACGCCAACACCATCGAGGCCGGCAAGGCCACCGTCACCGTAGGCGGCACCGCCGCCACCGTCACCGAGGGCAAGCTCCAGGGCGTGAAGATGGGCAGCGAGGTGAAGATGACCGCCAAGCAGGGCTACAAGTTCCGCAAGGTGGAGGTGAAGAAGAAGGGCGTTGGCCCAGTGACCTACACCGAACTGAAGGGCGGTGAAGTGCTGCACGTGGGCGACATTCTTGACTTTAGCGATTCAAACGTAGAATATTTATTTTCGGGCTTTGCATTATCGAAGTTAAAAAGTCCTTATACTGTACTGAGGGCCAATATTGACGGAGAGCCTTGGGACCCAACTGTTACGCTTGCCGACGACGGTGCATATTATTTGATTCAGGGTAAAAATGGATATTACGCTTTCGTATATGATCTGCCTGCCACGGCCACGTCCGACGGCATCCTCATAACAATTAATAGCGAGGATGGTGATTTCAGAAATTGCACTGCCTCTGTTCACGAGCCGTAACCCCTCTCGCGCGTATATAATATAAAAGGTATAAACAACATAAAGAAATACAATATATGAAAACAATATCAAGATATATAATGACGCTCGCACTGCTACTCACGGCAGTCGGCGGAGCGTGGGCGCAGACACCTACAATCTACTTCCAGCAGGACTACGCAACGGAAACTGTTGATTGGAGCACGGCTACTGCTGGACGGTTCACACCTATCGTTGAGAACGGTTATCTCACAGTTACGCAGAGTCAACGAAACAACAATGGTACTACCCTTACTTGTACTGCGACACAAGGAAAAGTAGATGCCGGTAAGGACTTCACGATGACTTTCAATGTAAAGCTTGGAGCTTCTACTAACCAGACTGCTACAGCTTTCAACATCTACGATGCTGCAAACTCTGCTCCAATCCTCTCTTTTGCAGAAGGCGAAATTTACGCTAAAGCATGGAAAATCAATGGTGGCACTCAGACTGCTACGGTATCAGCCGGTGGCGGAAAGTCCCTAGATGAACTCAGTTGGATTTTCGTTCAGGTAACATATATCGCAGGCGAGAATGCTAAGACTTATCTTACTCTGAAGGATGAACAGAACAACATTATCGACGGATTCGACAAAACGGAAATCCCAACGCTTTCTGTGGCAGGCGGTCTTGGCAAGATGACCTTCGTAACATCCCGTTACCTTGCTAACTTTGCCATCGACAATGTCCTGGTTTGCGACGTTGTGAACGATGAGCCCGCCTCCGAGCCCGCCATCGAAGTGACCACCAACGCCGCTGAGGAAGGCGCCACCTTCACCGAGGCTTCGTTCGAAATGCCCGCCTTCGACGCCACCGCCGACTACGAGCTGGTGCGCGACATGGGCTATAAGGTAGCCTTCAGCGGCGTACCCACCAGAGCCCGTCTGGCCAAGGACGGCAACGGCAAGTTCCACTTCGCCGACGGTCTGACCTTCCAGCTCCTCGACAACATCGATGCCGCCAATCCTAAGGACATCACCAGCGCCGAGGGCATCACCTTCATGGTGGGCGAGGTGGAAGCGGTTGACTTCGAAGGCCACACCTTCTACCGACTCAACAAAGAGACTCTTGTGCCCCTGGCCGACTTCCTCGCCGACGCACACCTGGGCAACTACGCCATCTGCGCCGTGGCATCGACCGGTGAATACGACGGAAGTTTCTCTTCTGGCATGATTACCCTCTTCCAGGGCTACGAGGTAGAGGTGGCCGCCAAGGAGTTCATCACCTACTACAAGGACGAGCCCCTGCGCGTGGAGGACGAGGCCGCCGAGCTCTACACCATCAGCAGCGTAAACGGCGACCAGGCCGTGCTGAGCCAGAAGAGCGACGCCATGCCAAGCAACACTCCAATGCTGGTTTATAACAAGAGCAATGAGACGAAGGTCATCCTCCTCATCCCATGCGCCGAGCCCGACCTGGCCATCACCGTAGCACCCGAGTTCCAGGGCACCCTGACCGGCACCACCATCGCCGCCAGCACCGAGAGCCAGACCAACTATGCCTTCAACGGCAAGGCCTTCGTCTTCGTGAAGGATGCCATCGAGGTAGGCCCCAACAAGGCATGGCTGAGCATCAACACTGGCGAGCCCAGCGCACGAATCATGCTGGTATTCGACGATGTGACAGAAGTTAAGGAAGTTAAAGAAGTTAAGGAAGTTAAAGACGATAGCTTCTACGACCTGAACGGCCGTAAGCTGCAAGGCATGCCGACCAAGAAGGGCGTTTACCTCTTCAATGGACGTAAAGTCGTTGTGAAGTAAAAGACTCTCCCCCGACCCCTCCCTGTGGAGGGAGGGGAGTAGTAAGAAAAGAATAATGCGTGATTGATAGTAAATAAAATACGTACAGAGTGACTTCCCCCTCCCTCAACAGGGAGGGACGGGGAGGGTCCAAAAATTTATATATGAATATGAAACAAAAGATATTTTCATTGCTCGCACTGGTCTGCATGACGCTGACCGCGAGCGCCGACGTCGTTCCGACCTACGCCCTGACGAAGGCTACCGATGCCGAGGCACACGGAACGATTACATTCAAGGTAGGCGAGAACACCGTGACGTCTGCCGCAGAGGGTCAGACCGTAACGGTAGCGATCGAGCCCAACACGGGCTGGAGCGTAGGCGGACTGCAGGGACTGTGGTATGCCGCTGGCAGCACCGTGAAGGCTCCCAAGCGCGCACAGACTGGCGTGGACCTGCTGAAGGACTTCGAGCTGGAGCCCGTAGAGGGCAACCCCAATGCCTTCACCTTCGTGATGAAGCGCGCCAACGCCGAAATCTCGGTGAGCTACCGCAAGCTGCTGACACATACCGACATCAGCTTCGAGGACATCGCAGCCGTGACCTATACCGGTCAGGCACTGACACCCGACGTCACAGTGAAGGACGGCGAGACCGTTCTTACCAAGGACACCGACTTCAGCGTGAGCTACGAGAGCAACGAGAACGTCGGCACGGGTAAGGCCACCATCGTGGGTATCGGCCTCTATAGCGGACAGGTGGAGAAGACATTCACCATCAACAAGGCCGACATCACGCCTACGGCTCCCACTGCCATGACACAGCTGACCTACAACGGACAGGCGCAGACGCTGGTTGCTGCCGGTAGCATTACCGGCCCAGGCAATTTGGAGGCATGCGAGATGCAGTACTCGCTGGACGGACAGACCTATGCCAAGGAGCTGCCTACAGCTACGAACGCAGGAAGCTACACCGTATTCTACAAGGTGGTGGGCGATGCCAACCACAACGGCGTGGACGCACAGTTCATCAACGTGGCCATCTACAAGGCTGCACTGACCAACGTGCTGCTGCAGGCATCGACCCTGACCTACAACCAGCAGGAGCAGTCGCCCGTGATCACCAGCGTGAAGGCCGGCACACTGGACGTTCCAGCCGAGGCCTACACCATCAGCGGCAACAAGGCTACCAACGTGGGCAACTACCTGATTGAGATTCTGCCGAAGGACGACGCACAGAACTATGACGGCACGGCCAAGGCCCAGTGGAGCATCGTGGCTGCCGACGCACAGCTGTTCACCATACAGCTGAGCAACTCATCGCTGGTATATAACGGCACTGAACTGAAGCCTACCGCTACCGTGAAGGACGGTGATGCCGTTCTTGTAGAGGGCACCGACTACACCCTGGCCTACACCAACAACGTGAACGTGGGCACCGCTACCGTGACCGCTACGGGTATTGGTAACTACAGCGGCACGAAGACTGCTACCTTCACCATTACACAGGCCGACATGGTGATTACAGCGCCTACCGTGAAGGAGGGTCTGGTATATACCACGCAGGCTCAGGCACTGGCCAACGCCGGCACCGTGGAGGGCGGCGAACTGTTCTACTCGCTCGACAACACGCAGTGGACCACCACCGTTCCCACAGGCACGGAGGCTAAGGAATATACCGTATATTATAAGATTGTGAACGACGCCAACCACAAGGCCGTAGAGCCGCAGCAGTTCAAGGTGACCATCGACAAGGCCACGCTGACCGCCGCACAGCTCACGGAGAGCAACTTCATCTACAACCAGCAGGAGCAGACCGCCCTGGTATCGTATGTGAACGCCGGCACCATCGTAGTGCCTGCCACCAGCTACGACGTAGAGGGCAACAAGGCCACGAACGTGGGCAACTACGAGGCTAAGATGACCGGTAAGGGTAACTTCAAGGGCGAGGTGAAGGTGCAGTGGAGCATCGTAGCCGCCAACGCTAACCTGTTCAACATCACCCTGGGCACAACCGAGTACATCTACGACGGCACGGAGAAGAAGCCCGCCGTTACCGTTAAGGACGGTTCAGCCGTTCTTGTCGAGGGCATCGACTACACGCTGGCATACACCGCCAACACCGCTGCCGGCACGGCTACCGTAACGGCTACGGGTAAGGGCAACTACACCGGCACGCAGACGGCTACCTTCACCATCAAGCCCGCCACGCTGACCAGCGTAACACTGGCTCAGACAGAGTTCCAGTACAACCTGTTTACACCAGTGGCTCAGACAGCAGGCATCGCTGAGGTGAAGGCTGGCAACCTGATTGTTCCCGCCGCACAGTACGATGTGGAGGGCAACACGCAGACCGAGCCCGGCCTGTACACCGTCACCGTAACGGGTAAGACCAACTTCCAGGGCAGCGTAACGGCAGACTTCGTCATCAAGGACCAAGTGGTTGACGGCGAAGGCGAGAAGACCGAGACCGGCGAGGAAGTGGACGACATCGACATGACGGTGAGCGTCGTTGACCGCACCCAGAAGACGCTGAGCATCGACAACATCAGCGAGGGCACACCTATCGGCGAGGGTATCACCGTGGAGATTCCCGCCACCGTCAACGGATGGGAAGTGGTGAGCGTAGGCGCTAACGCCATGGGCGGCATGAACAACGTGACCGACATCATCATGCCCGACACGGAGAAGCCTATCGAGATTGAGGCAGGCGCATTCCCCGGCACGGCTACCATCCACACCACACTGGCTATGCTCGACGACTACGCCCTGATGGCAAGCCTGAAGGACAACTACGAGGCAACGAAGGTGGTTTGCACCGTGACTCCCGTGAACAAGTACTGGACGCTGGGTACTGGCTGTGATGTCATCATCCCCGACGGCATCGCCGTTTACACCGTGCAGGTGAAGAACACCGCCGAGGTGGCTACGGAGATTGTGCCCGAAGACCAGCTGAAGTACGGCAACGAGCGCATCATCAAGGCTAACAACGGCGTGCTGCTGCTCGGCACCGCCGGACAGAGCTACGACCTGGTGGCCTACAGCGGACGCATCGCCAGCGGCATGCCCGTGGCAACGAGCGACAACAAGGACTACGGACAGAAGAACTGCCTGGAGCCCGTCATCGAGAAGAAGCACTACGAGAGCGGCCATTACTTCGTGCTGCAGAACAACCAGTTCCACAGCATCCTGGCTGAGGGCGACGAGGTGAAGGTACCTGCCGGCAAGGCTGTGCTCCACCTGGGTAACGAACAGGCAGGCGCTAACGCCCGCGTGCTGAAGATCGACGATTCTGCTACAGGAGTTAAAGAAGTTATCGAAGTTAAAGAAGTTAACGACGATAGGTTCTATGACCTGAGCGGTCGCCGCGTTGCTAAGCCCACGAAGGGACTGTATATCATGAACGGACGCAAGGTGGTTGTGAAGTGAGAGAATAATGGGTCGCTTCGCTCAAAATTATAAAAAAATTGAATCAAAAAATTATAACCCTGCTTTATAGCCGTCCCTTATCAAGGGACTCAAAATATAATTTTCGAAATAGATTTTCTTATAATTTTGAGCCGAAGGCGACCAAACAAAGAAATATAATGAATTCAAGTATATGAAAAAAAGAGTATTGATTCTTGTACTGTTCTGTCTGGCGCTGACAGGTGCCAAGGCGCAGACGAGAGACTCGGTGGCCTTCCAGCCACACTGGTTCGTCCAGCCCCAGGTGGGCGTGGGCTACCATGTCGGCGAAGCCAAGTTCTCGAAGCTGCTGTCGCCTACTGCCGCGCTGAGCGTGGGCCGTCAGTTCTCGCCGGTGTTCGGCCTGCGCCTCGGTGCATCGGGCTGGCAGGCTCGCAACTGGCAGACTCACCCCGTGGCAGAGTATAAATGGAACTACGTGCAGGCCAACCTCGACGCCACGGTGTCGCTGACGAACTTGATCTGGGGCTGGAATCCCGACCGCAAGTGGAACGTCTATGGACTGGCCGGCGTGGGCTTGAACATCGCGTTCAAGAACGACGACGCAAACCGTCTGGCAGCTATGAGCGAGAGCGCAGGTATTCCCGCACTGCAGAACGGCGGCTTCGAGAAGCTGTGGGACGGCACGAAACTGTTCCCTGCCGGACGCATCGGTGCCGGCATCGAGTACGCCCTCTCTGAGCGCGTGGCCCTTGGCCTGGAATACAACGCCAACGTGCTGCCCGACAAGTGGAACTCGAAGAAGGGCAAGAGCGACAATATGGATTGGCAGCAGAACCTGCTGGTGGGGGTGAAGATTGCACTGGGCAAGACCCGCAAGCACATCACCATCGAGGAGCCCGCTCCTGTAGTGGAGCCTGAGCCCGTGGTGGAGCAGCCAAAGCCCGTAGTAGAGCCCAAGCCCGTGGTGAAGCCTGAGCCGAAGCCCGAGCCCGTGGTGGAGAAAGAACCCGAGCTGCCTGAGGTGAAGGTATTCTTCGCCGCCAGCTCATCGAAGCTGGAGCCTGCTGAAGCCGAGAAGCTGCAGCCTGTGGCCGACTACCTGAAGAAGTATGCCGACAAGAACGTCGTCGTCAGCGGCTACGCCTCTACCGACGGTAAGAAGGCTTACAACCAGCGTCTGTCTAACCGCCGCGCCAAGGCCGTGGAGCGCTGGCTCATCGACAACGGCATCGATGCCGCACGCATCAAGGCCGAGGGCAAGGGCGAAGTGGACTTCGGAAGTCGCAAGGAGAGCCGCGCCGCAGCAACGGTATCAATAGAGAAATAAGACTCTCCCCTAACCCCTCCCTGTCTAGGGAGGGGAACAGAGAGGGAAGGGGAATATAAAAAAGAAACAATTAAAAGTAAAACGATATGAAAAAGAACATTTTTTATGCATTGATGATGCCCGCAATGTTGCTGGGCGCAGTGTCCTGCACAGACTATCAGGACGATATCGACAAGCTGGGCGCAGAGAACGATGCCCTGCGCAGTTACAATAACCAGACCATCTCCCGCCTGAACAGCGTGGTGTTCCAGACCGAGGAGGGACTGAACGTGATTACCGTAGATCAGCCCAAGGCTACCACTATCATCTATGAGGTAGAGCCGAAGGAATTGGCTCCCACATTGGCCGCCGACATCAGCCGCCTGAGCTTCGTGAGCCAGCACGGTGCTGCTATGGCCATCACCGCTGCTGCTGCAGATGCCTCTAAGGGTACACTGACCATCACCGCTACGCCCAGCGGTTTTGACGGCAGCAAGACATATAGTCTGTCACTGCTCTATAAGGAGGATGGTCGCTCGTACCAGACCGCCTACACGCCAGTGAAGGTCATCACGCATCCCACTGCCGGCAGTCTGGCTATCAACATCCCCACCACCGCTGGCGGTAAGTATGCCGTGGGTGCCAGCTACCAATTGGGTGCTGTGTTCACTCCTGCCTATATCACCGAGACCGACGTGACCTGGAGTGTGGACGACACCACACTGGCCACCATCGATGCCAACGGTGTGCTCACCCCGATTAAGAACGGCACCGTGACCATCACCTGCACATCGAAGGACAACCCCGCAGTGAGTGCCACTGTCACCATCGAGATTACTGGCGGCAACATCCCCTTGAACGAGGGCGGCGTCAGCCAGGGCGGTGCTGAGTAAGTGCTTACAACAGTTATTTCATCAAGAGTAACAACAAAGCCTCTCTGCCAACAATGTGGCGGAGTCATCAACACCTCGGAGAATCATGACGATTCTGCCGAGGTGTTTTTGTTTTCTTTTGGCACAATAATTATAAACAATAGAGTTTTTGCCTATCCCCCTCATTTTGGGGGCAGAAATCTTCTGGAACACCGATGCACAAAGGGATTGAAGGCATGAGGGGGATGCGCCAAATCCCCCTCATGTGTGTCACATTACCCTCTCATCTCAGATGTCATCAACAGGACGGCACTGATGCAGCCAAATACAGACATCAGTGAATACAGAGCCTTGTTGCCTGATAAATGGAAGAGCTTATAGCCTGCAAGGCGTCAGAGTGACTTATACTGATATAGGTAGACACATTTTAATAATTTAAATGTTTATCTATTATGAGTAAAGGAAAGAAGTTTAGTGAAGAGTTTAAATTATCCGTTCTCCGTGACTATTATTCTTCAGGGATGAGT
>JAEEGH010023933.1_pt1 | contig 12374 bp, 12 predicted proteins | sample 9134181 | NCBI WGS metagenome assembly JAEEGH01 (sample SAMN16246544, study PRJNA631951) | gut metagenome | biome: gut microbiome; feature: rumen; material: DP-attached | host: Bos | place: Iran: Karaj | collected 2018-10
CAGTATCCACTACCGTTACTTTCCATGGCTCCACATGTTGACTATGCACAATGATATCTCGTCCGTTCGTAAAATCAAATGTGATATCACTCGTATGAATGAAATAGTTCGCAAACCATTCCTTTATAACGTCCTGCTTATATCCGGCACAAATAATAAACTCATTGACATTAAACTTACTATACCACTTCATAATATGCCATAGGATTGGCATTCCTCCAATCTCTATCATCGGCTTCGGACGAAGATGACTCTCCTCGCTTATTCGTGTACCGAATCCGCCTGCTAAAATGACTGCTTTCATATTTTTTATATCACAAAAAACTATTTAGACACTTTATAACCTTATCCACCATTTCTTCTGTCATACATGGACTCATTGGCAGACTAAGTTCACAATTCGCCATATTCTCCGTCACTGGAAGTGACAACTGCGGCATGTTCCAATCAACTTGAGCGTAACATTCCTGCTTATGCGGAGGGATAGGATAATGGATAACCGTCCCTACTCCGTTATCCACGAGATAATCATGGAGAGCATCGCGCCTGCCATCCTTCACCAAAATCGGGAAAAGATGATAGACATTATTCTCGTCCGGCAAGCGTTCAGGTAACTCAACCAACGGATTAGAGATATAGTCGTAATAGTACGCCGCCACCTCTTGGCGCTTGCGGATATCTTCGTCTAGATATTTGAGTTTCACATCCAGAATAGCTGCTTGTATTTCATCCAAACGGCTATTACGGCCGGTATATCGGAAAACGTATTTCGTCTGTGAGCCATAGTTAGCCAACGCACGAACACAATCGGCCAACTCCTTATCGTTCGTCGTAACAGCCCCTCCATCGCCCAACGCACCGAGGTTTTTACCCGGATAGAAACTATGTCCGGCCGCATCACCGATGGAACCGGTACGTTGTCCATGCCAGCGGCAACCATGTGCTTGGGCGTTATCTTCGATGAGTTTCAGATTGTATTTCTTACACAGATCCGCGATTTTCTCTGTCATCGCATTGCGACCATAAAGATGGACAATGCAAATAGCTTTGGTGCGCGACGTGATAGCCGACTCGAGAAGCGAATCATCTATCTCAAGCGTCTCACGGCGCGGCTCAATCAGAATCGGCTTGAGACCATTCTCGGTAATAGCCAAGATAGTAGCTATATAGGTATTTGCTGGTACAAGAACCTCATCGCCCGGTTGCATAACGCCCAACTCGATATACGCACGGAAAATCCAGATTAGCGCATCCAGACCGTTAGCACAACCGACACAATAGTCTGTACCGATATAGTCGGCATAGTGCTGCTCAAAGAGTTCGTTCTCTTTGCCTTGCAGATACCAACCGCTATCAATCACGCGGCGTGCTGCCTCGCGAATCTCATCGGCATGCATAGCCGTGACATCATGCAATGATAAAAACGGAACTTGCATTAGATTATTGTTTTTTTCTATATTGTTTGTATTCGCCATATTCGCGAATATAGTCTTCTGCTTCATATTTCTCGCTGGCCAATACAAGACAAACACTGCCCGAAGAAAAATCCTCCAATGTTCTCCATATACCAGGTTTTACGAGCAAACCTTGATATGGTCTATTGAGCAATACCGTCTTCTTTTGTTCACCATCATCTAATGTAACTGAAAAAGCGCCACTGGCTGCTATTATCAACTGATATAATTCTTTATGAGCGTGTCCTCCCCGTTCAACTCCTCCGGGAATATCGTATAGATAATAAATTCGGCGCACATCAAAGGGAACTGTTTCTCCATTTTCAACGACAGAAATATCGCCTTTTCGAGCAGAATGATGTCTATCTAGTAACAAAACATTACAATCTTCCACAGTATATGCGCCAGAAGAAGGAGTGTCTCTTGATATTGCAACTATATCTGCTTCTTTCTCACCATCACTTCTTTTAGCCCATCCTACAAACTCTTCATAATCGCGAATTCCATCCTCTGACTCGTAGTGAGTGGATGCCGCTATTACCGCTACCGCATTCGTCGAATAATTATCTATTGTGCGCCAAGTTCCTGCCGGAACATATAGCCCATAATAGGATCTATTCAAAGTATATTTGATTTTTTGTTCTCCATCGTCTACCAACACATCAAATGAGCCAGACATTGCAATAATAAATTCCTCCGTCTTTTTGTACGCCAATCCACCACGTGTTTCTCCTCCTGGAACATCGTATATCCAATGCACACGTTTTATCTCAAACGGTAGTGGATTTCCATTCTCTAAAAAAGACAAATTGCCTCGTTCATCCAAGAAACGCGGAAGCTGTATTATTTGAGGTTGTTTCATATTGCGTACACATTTAGCGGGGCAAAATTACGCAAAAAAAATGATATATGCAAACATATATCACTTTTTCTTTGATTTTTCTGAAATTTGCGGCTACTATTGCCTTAAAAAGAATCATTTCTATACCTTAACTTGTAATTTCTCTCTATAGCAGACATAAACTCATCTCGGATTTCGCTTATCTCCATATTCTCTCCATTATCTTGCATATAATTATCAAATGTTATATACCTTCGTAAGTCTGCAGAATCGCTTACAAAATTGATATAATCTCTGTATGCATCAAAATAGCCCACAAAACCATTCTTTGCAAATAATGGATACGATTTTATCAGCGTAATAAATGACATAACAATCAAAGGTTTATCATATGGATTCTTCACTGTCCGTTCCTCATACCACCCGTCCATGATTTGCTGAATACCTCGTTGTAGTATTTTATAATCGTATACTATCAATACCGGATAAATTGTGCTATCTTGGTTTCCCCCATAGTATGGATCTCCCTCTCTAGCCTTGGATATATAGTTAATCAGTTGCCCCACTCCTTGGGCTTTGGGCTTCTTTAGCTTCTTTTTTTCTCCACTATTGGTTGTATATGTTTTAGAAAAAAACTTATTTCGGTATTCCTCCATGATTAGCTTCGCATCATGGCTCTCGATAATGTCACCCGATATCCGTATGTCTTTGCATTCAAATATTATAATTGTATCATCCCTTCTTAGTACATAGTCTGCTTTGCCACTTTCTTGCCCATCAATATTATAATTGGAGGCATATAAATTATCCCCATTCGCCTTGTTCATTAAAGAATGGAAAAAATACTTTTCTGAAAAGTCATCTGTGATAAGTTGGCGCATCTGATATTTTAGCCCCAGTCTATCATTAATATCGTTAAACTCGAAATATAGACTATTATATATCCTGTCTATCAATCCCTCCATCCAGTATATTACATAATTCCCTTCCTCATCTCGTATAAATGGCTTATCTCTAAACATACGATAGTCAACATTATTATCCCGGCCATCGGTGTGCGTATCTGAGCAATATACATTTATGTCGAGAGTTAACGCATCTATTAGGCTTCTCGTCAACAGGCGATCCTTATCTATCTCCAGACTTTTAGGAATAGTTCCAACTTCTCTTTTTGTCATTGTTACCACAAAAAAAAGTGTGAATAGGTATTCAAGACCACTCTGTACTCCATACTTCTGCAAAAACGTTTCGTAGATGAGTTTTAGTTGACTGTCTGTTTGTGCCCTTTCTTCTATGAAAAGGAAAAACCTATACGCAGAATAAGATTGCAGCAGAGCTCTTTCATTATAACTATCTGCGGAGACATCCGATATGTTTGTTAGTAGACACTGTACAAATACTATCTCGGCCGCATTATTGGGCATATTCTCCACACGCATCTCCTGTTCATTAATCCATAGGATTGTCTTGAATAACTGCAATTCTGTTTCCTCTGAAAACTGATTCATTTCCACATAAGGCAAAGCTACTGTCTTTCGTAGGATATGTAGAACAGTTTGCAAAGGAAGGAATATGTATTCTGTATATGAATTACAATATGTATTGATTCTGTTAATTATCTCTCTCAACACATCGCTACTATTAAAGAAATATCTGACTGTGCTTATATCCGCATTACTATATAATTTTGTCAAAACCACCACCAACCTAATTATTGTGTTTCGCGATAGATGCTGAATCACGGCATCTATATTTGGTTTTGATTCGTTGGGATATAGCAAAGAATACTCTAATACCATCTTCAATTTATTGCTCATATCGGTTTCTTTTAACGACGGCAAAGATACAAAAATAAAATGATCTAAGCAAGAAATCACGAAAAAAACTTTGTTTTTTCGCGATTATTGGAGATTTGAGGGATAAAGTCCTATTAGAGATTGGAGATTGCGCCCAAAGGGCTAGACTGGAGATTGCAAAATTGTTATTGGTGTAATGCGCTACACGCTGTGGAATGTGGAAAGTGTAAAGTGTAGAGCGTACTGATGGAACTTTTTACTTTATCATAAGCGTTACTATTCCTCCATTGTTTCAATCAAGCGATCTCGAATTACTATTTCATTGACATTATTTAAATCATACTTGTATATAGATGCTATGATAATCTGATTATCTGCATAATCGCGTTTTTTTAATCTTTGCAATTTCACACATATATGGATTCACTCGCATGTAGTCATTACTATTTTCATTAGCATTCATGATTAAACATGCTGTACAATACTTTCTATCCTGACAAACACTACATTCTCCAAAATCCCGATACTTTAGTTCTCTCAAATGCTTTACCAATGACGACTCTTCCCATATAGACTTTAATGTCATCGTATTAAGATTACCTAATATCATCCTCTGCCAACCCTCGCATGGATATACGTCACCTATATTCGAAATGCACAATGATGACTTACACACCATACATATCGGCTCGTCATCGCCTACTTTCTTCTGATTAATGGTCTGTAGTGCCTCTTCATAGACTTTCGCATCCTTATAATCTGCATGCAAAATATTCTCAATGTCATCCTTTGTTATCCTACAACCTAGATTAATTCCTGACGAATCATAACACCCAAATAATGTATAATCCGAACTCGCCTCAATATTCAGTGATTTCGCAAAATCCAAAACTTCTCTGTAGTATTGAAGATTCTGTTTCATAATTGGACAATTAATCTGTATCGGAACATTACGTTTGTGCAGTTCCATAATAGCTTTAATTGTCTTTTGAAAACTCCCCCTATGCTGTGTAATCGAATCGTGTACATCAGCATCCATAGCATATACAGATGTCTGAACGCAAATCAATGGATTTGAGACAATTTCTGCTAACAACTCATCGGATAAACAGGTTAGGTTGGATAGTATATTTACGGACAAATTTGCCTCACGACACTTGACCAAGAATGACTTCAGATGTGGATTCAGCATCGGTTCACCGCCACTCAATGTGATATTGATAATTTTCATATCTACACATTGACTAAGCACCTTATCGAACATATCTTCATCCATCAATCCACGTTTGCATTCTGCCGGAATGTAACAATGAACGCAGTTTTCATTGCAGCGGCTAGAAATATCCACGTGAACACGAGTTAAGGTATAATCTTCAACAAACACTTCTTTATACTCAACCGAAGCATTGAATTCCGCATCAATAATACAAGGCTCATAATTGTCATAGGAAAAGTATCTTAATGACTTACTTGCATCTACATCTTCCACACACTCAACAAACCCTTTATTTGCCAACTCTTTGTAAAATAATGTAGCATCTTCAAGCAGCACCTCATAACCGACACCCGTAAAGAGTGTTGTCAGTTTTCTTGCAATCTCATCAACGCCTCTAAATTCCTCCTCCAACTGGGAATAGAATATGCTCCCTTCATGGGACATCAACAAATCTCCAACTTTCAAGCAACTCTTCGCAGCTGTATCATAGCCAAAATTGCGATTATCTGTAAGATACCCCCTTGTTGGATAGGCTCGATAAATTATATATGGTTGTTTCCGTACAAACATAATAGATTCAAAAACAAATGCGGTAGCATTTTTCGCTACCGCATTCTACGCGATAACATCAATGCGTTCCGGATGGTTTACTACTGCATGAAGGTCTTCCACACGGACCTTTTCTGCAATCTGCCATCTGCATTGTGCTCTGCGCAACAATCATAGGTCTTTTGTATTCCATAACCGATAAGTTTTATGGTTGCTCTACTCCTTCCCACCACGCGGAGCAACCGTCGAGTACATAGTGGGTTTTATCTTTTGCTTGGATTTTCATATCCTATACACGAATGGATTCTTTATATTGAAAATCACAAACTACAATTAACAATCTGCAAAAAAGCTGTTCTTATTACGGCTAATTTCATGTTTTACACTTTACCCTATCGTTCTTTCCCCATCTCCCGCTCATCGGTCGGTTGTGTTTATTTCCCAACGGCCTCCCTTGTCTGGACCAACGCGACATAGGATGCCTGCAGACTGCAATTTCGCGATTGCCTTGGCTACCGCTCGTCGCGAGATTCCTAAATTATCGGCCATTGCTTGAGTTGTAATCTTCCCATCAATAGCAATTAATTCAAGTATTTTCTGTGAACTTTTCTGTGAACTTTTCTGTGAACCTTTATCCGTACTTGTCGGGGTGGCAGACAAGTTAGGTTGTTGTTGCCACTCGGCGGGTGGGTTGAGATAGAGATAACGGCTTCGCAGATCCCATTGCTCGCCGAGCAACAGATTGCGGAAGAAACGCTCGAGATACTGAGGCGAGTAATCGACACCCAGGCGCGCATTTCGATAGTTGGCACGAACAAGGGCATTACGGAAATACCATGCATGAGCAGCAAACATATCATTATCCGCCTCAAAACCGATAGAACGCAGATAGAGGATAGTGAACACAGCCGTAGTACGTGTGTTGCCTTCTGCGAAAGGATGGATCTGCCATAGCCCGCTAACGAAAGCAGACACATGCTCTACCACCTTGTCTGCACTCAAGCCGACATACGAGAATGCACGCTCACGGTCGATATCATAATCCAACGCCGCACGCAGGTCTTCCCAATTGAGATAATTGACCGTATCGTCATGCAGCACCCACTCGCGCTTCGTGATATCGTAGTCACGCAAGCGGCCCGCTTGCTTGAACACGCCATCGAAAATACGTCGATGGAGCGCAATCAGGCCATTGGTATTGAACGCCAGCGTCTGAGATGCCAATATACGCGATATATTCGATGCTACGCGGTCGGCCTCCGACTCATCCGCATCGATAGGTTCATCGTGCGCTGCACGCTTCCGGTAGTAGCCGTGGATAAGGTCACGAGCTTCGTCTAGACTGATCTCACCCTCTATATTACGCCGCGCCGTTTCGTGCAGATAGGCCGACGTTTTCAGCCCGTCAACAGCCTGCAGACCAATAGCCGTCTGCCAAAGTGAAGCTTTGGCTTTGCGACTCGGTTCGCCCTGGCGGATATATTCCTCAAACTCAGGAACGATCGGATTCTCTATGTCTTCTATCAAGCTCATTGGTTTTTACGGTTCAGGTCGGCACGGACCTTTGCGCTGCAAAGGTACAACAAAAAATTTGAAGTACCAAATAAATTGGCCAAAAAATGAATTATGCTTGCATAAATGAGTGTTTTTTTGCAATTTAGTTGGAGTTCACTAGATTTAGCGAACGTTCTTTCGAAGGGTCCCTTTTGGGTAGTCGGTCGAAAGTACTACATTTTTTTTGACATAAACAAGAAATCACGAAGAAAACTTTGTTTTTTCGCGATTATGATGGTTTTGATAAAGGAAAACGCGCTACGCTTCGAAGAAAACAGTTGCTTGCAGAACATATCGCGATTCGCGATTGCGAGTTGGCGCCCCTGGCGCTACACTTACAAGTTAACTTGACGGTAGCCCTTGCGGCTACACCTCACTGCATCTGGCAGTCATATTCTGCAGAGCAGTTAAAACATCCGAAAACGATTTTTTGTATGGAGTTGAAAGTCGATAGTGTATAATGTAAGGTGATTCGTACCTGACGGTAAGCAATTACCTCCCATTGGAGGTGTAGACACGCGATATAGTGGCGCGTTAAGCTAGCTTACAAGCGGCGCTATAAGGAGTGGATACGTAGACTCGTGAGTTATTGCTTAGCGGAAGGGGGTTTTCGATGGTTTTCATCCCGTTTTCTAGAGCGACAGCGAGTTTTCGATTAACTAAGCATTAGAATACGTACAACGTCCCGTTGTCGTAATAGTAGCGCTCTATCTGCGCGCGATGTTCCGCGCCGAAATTAACCAGTATGGCCACCGGCCATTTCGTGGCGCGCAGATAGCCGAAAGTCTGGTAATGTTCGTGCTCCGTCAACTGTGTCAGGGCTTTGCATTCGACGATGATATTCCCTATGGCTGACTCCACCACCAAATCCATCTTCAGATAGGCCTCCAGAGCTTCGCCCTGGAACATCGGATGAAATCTCATCTCCTTATGAAATGCTATCCCCTTGGCCTTCAATGCCTTAGCCAGAGCTTCCTGGTAGATATACTCCGGCAGTCCTCCTCCCAACTGGTGATACACCTCATGTATGCATCCTACCAGTTCGTAGCAGGCATCTACCAACTCTTGCCGTTTCGGGTTCTCCACCGTCTGCATTCTCTCCGGTTTCTGCGGCAGAAATTCCTTGATTTCTTCTATCTTCATGGATTAGGATTTTAGTTTTTCTGATTGATCAGGTTGACGACCACTTTGACCATCGTATCTTTCTCCTCGGTGCGGCTATTCCGCTTCACGCTCATCAGTCGGTGGTCTGTCGGTTATTTGTTTTCGTCATCAAAAGGTAATTCGTCTTTCTTTGCCTTCTGTTTTCCGCCCGCAGTACGATATGCAAGGGGGGTGACAATTTGTCCCCACCCTTCAGCAAGTTCCTTATCACGCGACTTCATCTTCTTGATGTAATCAGCTGGATTGACACTATCCGTTAACACTTGGATAATGTCCACTACAGAGAAAAAATATTTCTCCTGTTCTTCGTCCCAAACGACACGTACTTTCTTGCCTTCGAAAAGTTGTATTGCAAATTTATCTTCCATCGTTTACACTTTACATTGTACACTCTACACTTTACACCAAACTCCGCTCATCGTTCAATGCGACACCTTTGATGATATAGTCGCGCAATCGTTGCGTGGCCCAAATACGGAACTGTGTGCCCTGATGAGACTTCACACGATAGCCATAATCATCTCCAGCGAGTAGAACGTCACCTCATATTTCTTCCCATCAGCGGCAGTAGTTAAGTAATTCTTAATAACTGAATTTCTTTGTAGCTCCCTCTCTTTCAGTATATTAGCTATATGCATACACACATTAGGCACAGAGGTGTCAAAAAGTTCTGCAAGCTGATTTTGGTTCATCCACACACTTCCGTCACGGGCATACAGCACTACGCTTGCACGTCCGTCGATGGTGTTGTAGATGATAATATTGCTATCGTTTTGATTCATTGCTATAGATTTGCGTTTCTCATGTGCGTACACATTTAGCGTGCGAAGATAGTAAAAAAAATCCATATACACAAGTATATGGACTGAAATTTGCAAAATAATTTATTTTTGTAACGAATTTATTCTATTTTTAGCTTATATTCTGATGAATCCATGATAGATTGACGGATTTTGACATGCGCATTTTGCATATACTGAGCCGCAGTGAAGCGTTTCACTGTCTGAGCAAATTGCAATATGTGTTTCGTTCTATTCTCCATTATATTTTGTTGTAATTCGTCACTTTTTGCGGTTTGTTGACGATTTACAACTTTAATTTTTGCCGCAAAGATACGGTTTTTTTTTGATTTATGCAAGTATTTTGCGGATTTTTTTAGATTAAGACTCTTCTTGTAAGGATTTTTTGTTTATTACGATTCGTGTTTTTTCTCGGTCATCGGTCGGTGGGGATTATCTCCCAACGGCCTCCCTTGTCCGGGCCGACTCGACGGAGAACACCTTTTATTTTCATAGATCGGAGGTTCTTCTCTACAGCTCGACTTGATATACCGATTTTTTCCGCAATCTCTCTTGCAGAAATAGAGGCATCGCCTTTAATGAGCTGCAAAATTTTCTCCGAACTTTTCTCCGAACCTTCTGTGGCGTTTTCTGTGAACTCTTTTGCGAACTTTTCTGTGAACCTTTTGTGAACTTTTCTGTGAACTTGTAGGGGGACTTGTGGGGGTACTTGTCGGGGTAAGAAAAAAAGCACCCCCGAAGGGGCACTTTTTTCGTATCAGCCTCTCCTCGGTCCTCCCCTGAAGGGAAGGATGTGGCCGCCCTTGTTCCCCTCCTTTTAGGGAGGGGTTAGGGGTGGAGCAAAGAGTGGAGGTGGTCATAACGGACAAGCTGTATATCCCCAGCAGTATTCTCGAAATCTCCGGCATAGACAACAGCACGCCGACCAATTGGAGTAGATGTCCATTCCGGCAAACGTTTCAACGATTTGGCAAACTCGGCCTGATAGGTCATGGACGATTTTACCTCTAGGGCCGTTATTTGTCCCTCCTCTTTGAGCAATATATCTATCTCCTGACCATTACTATCGCGATAGAAATAAACATTGCCCTCCTTGCCGTTGTTATAACGGTATTTCATGCACTCCATGACCACCATATTCTCAAAGATAGGTCCACGCATTTTGTCTAATGCTAATTGTTTTGGAGATTCGATATCCAGCAAATAGCAAGCCAAACCCGGATCGTTAAAATAGAGTTTAGGTGTTTTCACTACACGTTTACTAATATTCTCATAGTACGGAGGCAACAATGTTATCAAATATGAGGCTTGCAGGACCGACAGCCAGTGAGAAATAGTCTTGCTATCTACTCCCACCTGGGTGGCTATCTCAGAAGCATTAAACAAGGCCCCAATACGCGCAGCGCAGAGTTTCATAAATTTTAGGAACTGCATCTGGTCTTTGATATGTAATAAATCACGAACATCTTTTTCCAGATAAGTCTTCACGTATGCGGGATAGAACAGCCGAGCTAGATTCTTCCCAGCACACACTGCGGGATAGAATCCGTCATAAAGTAAGAGATCAACATTTTTACCTGCCATCTGTTCTTTGGTTTCCTTTAATGACATCGGCATTAGTTCATACACTCCGGCTCGACCAGGCAGAGACTCCGTCATGCCTTGCAAGAGTTCAAGATTGCTACTGCCCGTTAGCACAAATCGCCGATCAGGATTATCATCTACTATACCTTGGATGTAATCCAACAGAGCAGGAACTTTCTGTACCTCGTCTATCAGCATGCCAGTGCTATTCTGGTTTAAGAAAGCCACCGGATCTTGTTCTGCAAACGCACGGATATGCAAATCCTTCATACTATACCTAGGCAAATCCGGAAAAAGATGCTTGAGCATAGTCGATTTTCCAGATTGTCTTGGACCTGTCAGCGAAATAACTGAAAAATATTTAATTGCCTCTAGAATCACGGTTTCTAAACTGCGACGGATATAGATCTGCTGAGCCATAATGGGATTATTTTTTATGCAATTTCGGAATTCCGCCGCAAAATTACATAAAAATTTTCAATTGTGCAAATAAAATCGCAGAAATGCGTGATTTTTCTGCTCTCATCATCAAAAAAGCGGCTCAGCAGAGTCGCTTTTTTTTGTTTACGGGCTTCGCCCTGTTTAGTGCCTTCGGCGTTTAATGAATTAGTGAGTTAGTGAGTGAGTGAAGGAGTGAAAAGAAATATTTTTAATATAATTGCTGCTACTGGGAGAGCGTAGGAATTATTAGCAGCTAACGCCATTGTTACTCTGTAGAATTGGCGCAAACAAAGAAATATTTTTAATATAATTGGCCTCTGCGAGGGGATCTACCGCTTCGCGGTGTGGTTACGCCCTATCGGGCTACGCTAAGTTTACTTATAAGTACGCCTGTTGGGGCGGAAACACAGAGACTCGCTAGAGTCAATCACCTCGTAAGGCTATTTTTATTATTTTTGTTTTTGCCCGTTAGGGTGTTTTTATTGTTTTTGTCTCGTTTTCGTTCCCCAAAATGGGGTCCCCAAACAATTTTTAATTTTTGGGGAGAGCGGAAGCCCCGGAGACTTTAATGACGGCTTGACCGTCAGTCCGCGTCGGAGGGTGCTGAACGCGAAAGCGCGTTTTCGGTATTGTCACAAAAAAGGGAACAAGCTCATGCCTGTTCCCTTCCGGTCGTCCGATTAAGGATTCTGCTGATCATAGGCTGCGCCACAGACAGACCACAGATACGCCGTGAAGGTCTTCTTGCCATCGGGCTGATCTTTTTGTGCCACGAAAGCGGCTTGGTCGGCTGCTATAGTGCCCAGGTTGACGCGGCGGGCGGCTACGGCGCGGCTGACGGCGGCAAATTTCGTGCGGCGGTTCAGCTCATCCTGGTCGGGCAAGGTAGAGCGGTTGTACTCGCCGATGGCGTAGAGCCGTGTGCATACGGGGTTCAGCGTCGGTGCTGTGCGGTGTGTCGCCAGGAGGGCGCTG
>JAEEGH010023936.1_pt1 | contig 12372 bp, 12 predicted proteins | sample 9134181 | NCBI WGS metagenome assembly JAEEGH01 (sample SAMN16246544, study PRJNA631951) | gut metagenome | biome: gut microbiome; feature: rumen; material: DP-attached | host: Bos | place: Iran: Karaj | collected 2018-10
TTACGGTAACACCAAATACTATTTTCAAAAATCCGATTCACCCTATGACATTTCCATGATTTATTTTGATCAGAAAGGAAAGCCAGCTTTTTATACAACATTCAAGACCGATCCCACCTATGGTTATATTCTCTTTGATGAAGATGGATACCCCGTAGAAAATCCCGACAAAAAGAAGTTTGAAAAATAAGGAGGGGGGGGGGGGTAGAACTGCTTCTTATTCGCTAATCAGCACATTCTTTACAAAAAAAGTTTCATCCGTGTAGGCGGTTGCTCCATAGCCTAACGCAAAAAAAACTTTAAAAATGTGTAAAAATCTCATGAAAAAACTATAAAAATGTGTAAAAAACTTAAAAAAAACCTTTAAAAATGTGTAAAAATCGTATAATATATGAATATGTACAGAAAAGCGCTGATAAAACTTGCAGAATGGAAATCCTCTTCTCGCAGAAAACCTCTTATTTTGAGAGGGGCTCGCCAGGTTGGAAAAACCTGGCTTATGAAAGAATTTGGCCGCACCAATTACGAAAAGACATTTTATTTTTCTTTTGAAAATGGCAGCGAACTGCAAAAGATTTTTGCAAAAAATAAAGATCCCTACAGAATAGTTTCGCTTTTAGGAACAATTAAAAACGATAAAATCGAAAAAGAAAAGCACCTCATTATTTTTGATGAAATACAGGAATGCCCTAATGCCCTTAATTCATTAAAATACTTTTGCGAAGACGCCAATGAATACCATATAATAGCCGCCGGAAGCCTTTTGGGAACTTTGCTTGCCCAACCAATGAGTTATCCGGTTGGTAAAGTAAATCTCCTTGATGTTTATCCCATGGATTTTGAAGAGTTTTTAGGAGCAGTCAATCAGCCTCTTTTAAAATACCTCGAAGAAACTCCGCCACAAGAAATTATTTCTATTCAGCATACAAAACTTATAGAACAGTATCACGATTATTTGATAGTTGGAGGTCTTCCCGAATGTGTAGCCAGCTGGGCAGAAGAAAAAAATTCCGGAACGGTATTACAGATTCAAAAAGAACTTCTGGCATTATATGAAAACGATATTTCAAAGCATAATAAAAAAATAGATGCAGGGCGTATTCTTTTGGTATTCAAAAGCCTTGTAACTCAGCTTTCTAAAGAAAATGAAAAATTTATTTACGGTTGTGTAAAGCAGGGAGCCCGTGCCCGCGAATTTGAAGTAGCCATAGAATGGCTTGTAAGGGCAGGACTTGTAATCCGCATTTATGATGTAAAAAAGCCGGAGCATCCTTTAAAAGTATTTGAAGATTTTTCAAGTTTTAAACTTTTCTTTTTTGATGTAGGATTAGCAAAATGTGCCGCACAGGTTCAGAACAAACAGATTATCCTCGATTCCGATTTCCAGTTCAAAGGTGCCCTCACCGAAAATTATGTTCTTCAACAGCTGCATGCATATCTCGAGAACGATATTCATTATTATTCACCAGCCCAAAATTACGAAGTAGATTTTCTCCTGCAGGATGAAATGCAGATAATACCCGTTGAATGTAAAGCCGGTACAAACGTCCTTTCCGCAAGCTTTAAGCGCTATCGCCGCGAGCAAAAACCACAACTCGCCATAAGATTCTCGCAGCTGGAATACAAAGAACAGGACGATATGATAAACGTTCCGCTTTATCTGGCTTGCAGGATTTTCTTGAAAAAATAAATCCCCTAAACCTCAAAATCCAGACACACACGGCTTGCATAAGCCGTTCCACACTAGGATAGAGGATCGACTGAATAGCCTTTTCCAGCCTCAAAAGCCTGAGCGACTTAACATGATGTTCCCGTTGTTTTTTCTGTTCTTCTTTACTCATACAAATGAGCTGTGGTGTGTTTTTGGCTTCCTTCTTTTAAAGAATACAGGATGGAATTTCAAAAGGTTTGTTGTTAGAAAGATTAAGGGGTAGCTGGGCGTTCCGGCTTCACCGTCGGCAGTTCCGCACTTCGCTGACGCTTATCCTCCTCGCTTCGCTGCGGTGGACGCTGCACGGTGCTCCATAGCCTAACGCGGCATTGGAAAAATAATATAGCTGTGATAATATAGAAGAGATGAATAATCCAGACATTTCCAAAGATTTTACAATTGATGACATTCACAAAATCCGCGAATACAATTACGAGAAAACTAAAGAGCTTTCTGTTGCCGAACGGAGCACATATTATAAAACAAAAGCCGAAGCATTCTTAAAGGAAGCAGGAATTACTCTAAAAACCGTGATTACAGAAAACAGAAAGGTTATGTAAAAAAAAACAATCATAAACCTCTTCCTAAAAATATTTATACATTTTTTTCTCAAAATAAATTTTACGAATGCCATTCGTTGGCACCTTGTCCTTGTATAATAATTTTCAGAAGATGCAGATTCTGCGAGGAGTAAATATGTTTGAACTTATTATTCTTATTACTTTCGTACTGTGGTGTGCTTTTGGAATCATTTTGTTGAGAAACACAAGATGGAATTTTAAAAGAATTTTTGTTGGAAAGATTAAAAGATAATCAAAGGAGGCCTTAAATAAAGAAAAGGAATTATTCTTTATAAGTATTATTGATTCAGGAAAGAAACATTGTATGTTTATATTTACAACAATAATTAGATATTGAGTTCAAATACAAATAACTTAAAAGGTAGTAGCGGATTTGTTTTGAAAATAAAATTCGCTACTACCTTTGTTAGTTAACCCATATAATTTTTCCTTTTTTGAGAAAGAAATGTGCCCTGCATCCCTTTAGACGATTAATAGAAGGATAAATAGTCGGAATATTTTTTTTATTATATATCTTCCAACAGGGAAAAGTTTTTTCATCAAGATTAAGGAATAATGAGTCGTCACAACCACAAGGACACTTTAGTATTGCTCTCCAATAAAAACCATAATCGCCAACAATATAAAGTTTTCCTGGAAGAACTATATCAGGATCTTCTTTAACATATTCAACTTTTAAACGAGAAGATAAAAAAGCAATAAACTTTCTTTCGAATTTACTTTTCATTCTTATCCCTCGCTTAATACAGGCATATCAAGTAAAGGTTTTTTATCTCCAAACCCTACTTTTCTTGATAAGTATGTATCTATATTGAATATATCTTCAGAGTCAGAAAAACATAATGCTGGTTCCATAAGACTAAAAGAAATTTTAGCAATCTTATTGTTTTCTACGTTTCTAAAGCTGTGAATCCTTGCAAGAAAATCATTTACGGCAGTAGATGCAGCCATAGTATTAATAGAAATAACAGCAGGGCTATCTTCATTTACACCTTTGATGTATTTCTCTGAAAGCCTATTATTATATTCTTCTGGATTTGAATCTTTTAAATTCTCAGCTTCAATTGTTGCTTGGTTTATTACATTTCGACTTAATAGTGTTGAATATCCAGGTTTTATAAAATTGATTGAATAACAACAATCGGAAATGCCTCCTAAACCATCTGCAATTAGTTTTACTCCTATATCAAAAACAGGAATTAAATAGTAATTACAGATAGAGTCTAAGAAAGACCTCCCAGAATGAGTGTCTACGCAACCGAAAATAATATCACACTGTGACAATTCTCTAATCGTGTTAGGATCCTTTGTCGTTGTTGGTAAAGCAATAACTTTTGTACCTAACGCATATTCATTATAAGCGTTTGCAATAACATCTACTTTGAATTTACCTACATCCTTTTTCGAGGTGTTGTAAATTCGTCCAAGGTTCTTCTCCTCAACTTTATCAGAATCAACTAGAACTAAAGTCCCAATGTTTAATCGATAAAGCATTTCAGCTGTTGGGGAGCCTGTTCCGGAAACGCCTACAACGCCTATTTTTAGTTTTGAAAGAAGACTTGTTGTTTGCTTTCCAAAAGTCTGGAGAAATCTCCTATTAAGTTCACCAGAAAGTTTACTACATTCTTCGTTGAAGAAGAAGCTAATAGTACTTCCAATAATACTTATTTTAGGGATTTCAGTTCTGATTCCATCAGCATAATAAAAGGCTGTACAATGATTTTCAGTAAAAGAGAAGTCTATATAATTAGTCTGTTGAACAGAATCAATTTGTAGCTCATCCTCATGAAAATATAACAGTACACCTTCTTCGTTTTTATCTGAAGAAATGATTTTCGTTGCTAGTACAACATTTTCATCTAAGGAGTTCTTGTTACCATTTGCAACATGACATAGAACAACACCTTGTTTTGCATCCTTAATAGATTCAAATAAATCTTCAGAAATTCGTAATACAGATACAATGTTTATGCTTTTCATCTGTTAACCTCTCTTTCTAGCATCTCTTCCGTTAGCATAACCTGACTATAAACATTATCTAATCCTGGTCGCCAAGAATTTTTAGAAGTTCTATGACGAGACCAACGTTGAAATGATTTTGAACAAATATTTCTTGAAGCTTCTGTCCGTGGAATTTGTTTATTAGGAAGAGAAAGTGGTGGATAGACATAAAACATGTCTATTTGAGCTATAGGATAGTTCAATGGAATTTCAAAAGCGACAGTTATATTATCGCAGCCATATTCTTTTGGTATCAAATCAAAGTTATGAATGATAACCCAATTAACATTATTTTCATTGACAGTTTCCCAGGAAGAAAATGAGGCATTTAATAATGCTTCATCTTCTTCAGGAAGGGAAAAGTCATGATGTCTTATCCCTCCCATACGATTAACCCTCCGTTGGATCCAGTGGCATTGTAACAAAACGTTCAACACCAAATTCTGCTAAATCAACTTTCTCAGCCAATCCAATTTTTCTGGGTCTGCCGCCATGAATTATCATGTCGATTCTAAAGTTTTCCGGAGGAATCTTACCGGCAATTACAAGTAACTCACTTCCAGAAAGAAACCTTTTATCTGTTTCATGAGTATCTTTATCAATTCTGAATTTAAACACAGCTCCTGAATCTACAGGTATGTGCTTACCATCTCTTGCATATTTTTCTATTTCAAAAATATTATTATCGTTTTGAGTTATCATATTAATAGTCCTCAATTGTTTTGTTTACACCATCACAAGACAGCGACTTCATATTTCAGAAGATTCTTTTCTTTTAAAATTAAACGTAAAACTAAGAAAAGATAGTTTGTTACACACCTCAAAGTTGTAACAAGAAAAAGGACTATTGACTCTAAGGAATTTTTATTGTAAAATTCCAAAACACATTAAATAGCTGACTTTTTCTTGTAAGGATACCTAATCCATACGGATAAGTTGGTTGTTAGAAAAGATCGAAGATGCCAGTCTTCGGTCTTTTTCTTTTAACCTAATTACACTATATTCTATAATTATTTTTAAATCAATACTTAAATCAGAAAAAAATATGAATTTAATGAATTTTTATGTTGAAATTTAGCAAATATGCCGATTAAATTAATATAAAATAAGTTTTTGTTGACTTATATTTATTCCAGTGATATATTTATATCACTGTGCATTTATTCAATAACCATTATTTAAGGAGATATTATGCTTATTGATTTTACCTGCTCTAATGTACGTAGCATTCGAGACAGCGTAACTCTAAACTTAAAGGCTTCCAATGATGATGAATTTTCACAAATTCTTATTAATTCGAATGATGAAAGATTATTACCTGCATGTACAATTTATGGTTCTAATGCAACCGGAAAAACAAGCATTTTAACTGCTATTTCACTAATGCAAAATATAGTTAATTCAAGTCATGTTTTTCAACCAGGTGATTTATTACCAAGAATACCTCATAGACTTATGAGAGATAAAGAAACTACATTTTGTGTTAATTATATTTGGAAAAACATAAAATATAAATATGAGTTTTCTTATACAGATACAGAAATTATAAATGAAGCTTTATTTTACGCACCAAATGGCAGAATGGGAAAGATTTTTGAAAGAACAAAAATGTCAGTCAAGTATTCTGACAAATTCACGAAAATTGATTCTATTTGTAAGGATAAACTCCAGTCTAATAAATTAGTATTAAGTCTTGCAGCTAATAATATTAATTATGAAGAAATACAAAATGCATTTTTATTTTTTAAGGAAGGGTTGGTTATATTACTAAATGATAATAATAATTGGTTAGATTATTCTGCATCAAAACTTGAGCATAATAAAGCGATGAAAGATATATTCATTGAATTCTTACAACAGAATGGAAGTGATATACAAGACATAAAAGCAAAAACAGAAATAAGAATTCCTTCTGCTACAGATGTACCTTCAGATTTACCACCTGAAATTAGAGCTCTTATTCTTACAAAACCAACTCGTTTCACCAGTATACAAACAGTTTACAAAAACTTTAAGCTTGAGATTGTTGAAGAATCTATGGGAACGCAAAAATTGATTCGCCTCTATTGTCCTTTAATAGATATTCTGACAAATGGAAAAACTTTCTTTTGTGATGAAATAGAAAGTCATCTTCATCCATTAATTATTCGACAAATAATATCTCGTTTTATGACAGACAAAACAACAAATGCTCAGATTATCTGTGCAACTCATGATGTTGAATTATTGGACTTAGATTTCTTTAGAAGAGATCAAATATGGTTTACAGATATAAACCCTGATTTTCATAGAACAAAATTATACCCTTTGAGTTCATTGTCATGCAGAAAAGAAGATAACATTCAAAGAAAATATCTTGAAAGTAAATATTGTAAAGTTCCAAAAGGATATTGGGGACATAAGAAATAAATAATATTTCTAACAATATTATAAAGAATCCTTTTTTTGTTGACACTTCATATACTCCTTGTTATATTTAAAATAGTTCTATGGTAGAACTAGCAGCCAGTGCGAAGATTAAATCATACCATATCACAATTCTTAATGATTACCTAAGAGCATCGGGTTTATTGCTGCTTTAAGGTACTGGCTAAATAAGCAAAAGCAATAAAATGAGATGCTCAAGGAGTATCATTATGTCAAATCTTGAATTCTTCAAGAATGAAGCCAAAAAATTCCTAAAGGATTGGCAAACACAAACTCAAACAGTTGAGAGTGATGGATTAATTGTCTATCACTATGATTGGAAGTTCTACGATGTTGGTAGTCTGTTTCTTTATTATGAATTAGATGATAAAGATGAACAGGATATTAAACTATCTCGTGCACAGCATTATATTTCGAAAATGATTGGTTTTAAGAAATGGGATGATTTAATTCATTCTTCTAAAATTGAATTGGTATTAGCCGAATTCTTATTACGTCATTTTAAAAATGCGTATGATGTACAACAATGGGAAGAAATAACAGATAATACCGGAATTACGCCAGAAAATGCTGCAAGTAAACTCGAATACGCTAATTATGTTTATGAATTAAGCGAGAAATTAAACATCGTTTATTTACCTGTTGAACAGATTACGATTTTATCCGGGAAGCCTAGAATTAAAGAATTCAATCAATTCTCAGATGAAAATAATCCAAATGGTATTTTAAGAAAAGATTCCTATGTATTCTGCCCTCATTGCAATAAAGCTTTTGATTTCAAAAAATCAAAAGTAATAAAATCAAATGATAGCAATCTAACTACAATTGTTTGTAAGAATTATCCAAATTGCAGAGGAACCTATAATGATTATCAGATTCTTACTCCAACAATAATGTTTGGAGAAGTAAGAAAAGCTGAACTTGAACGAGGAATAAAATTATTTAAAACTCATTTCACAATGAATACTAAAGTACATTGTTTACATTGTGGAAAAGAGTATTTATATAATGAGGCTTCTGTCGTTCATCAAGCTGATACCGATGACAATTTAGTTTACTGTAAACATTATCCTGAATGTGATGGAAGCTTGATTGATATGATGACTGAATAAAGTTTGTAAGAGTTCCAGTTTTAAAACTGGAACTCTTTTTCTTTATGAAAATTAAAAAACAATGATATAATAAACAATAAGGTGGTGTAATTGGAAAAAGCAAAATTGCCAGATACCCCCTGGCATGTAGGTTATGTAAAGAAAGACGAAAATGACCCTCGAAGACATAAATCACGTTGTGTTTATAACGATGGAAATAATTGTACAAACCCTTATATGTTATATTGTACTTCTTCTTCGCATTGTAGATTTTATACTGAATCATGGCGTAAAGCCAAAAAATATATAAAGAGCATGAGAATTAGAGAACCAAGAAGCGATGCAGGTATAATAATTTCATGTAATAATAAAAAAAATGAGAATAATGAAAAAGAAAATCATGAAGGACAATTATCTGTTCAAAGAGGAAATAAGGAAACAGAAATACAATTTTTCATGCGATCATTAAAACAATTAACAAAGAGTCAGAAGAGAAGATTAATATATTATCGTTATAAATCATTAAATTTAGATATAGAATTTTTTGATTATTATAAAAAATATAATTTCTCTAAAATAATTAATAATACTTTTACACAAGATGATCTGGAAATTAAAATGCTTTATAATTTTTATCAAAAGAATAAAAAGTTATTCTTGAAGAAATTTGAACAGGCTAAAAAAATATAATAGAAAAATAAAAGGATGGTAAATACATATAACAATTAGTAACAAAACTTATAATTTTAATTGAATAATTTTACTTAATCTTATACAGATCTGGTCCAATTTCAAAATTCCTGATAAGCTGTAAGTATGACAAGTTTAGATTCTGAACAATTGTTACAAAGTTTACAAACGGGCTTTATTTCGAAAACATTTCATTCTATAAATGAATTAGCCCCAACTCTTTTAGTAAATAACTATCGTAGAGAAAAGAAAATCTTATCATCAATTGTTGAAGAACTTGAAACTTGTGAAGCTTTTGATTTTTCTGTTGCTTTTATAAATCATGACGGACTTGCTGCAATAAAACAAAAGCTAGATGAAATCGCTCAATATAGTTTGGCACATCCAGATAATCCAATAAAGGGGAGAATCCTTACAACTAATTATCTTAATTTTACACAGCCATCTGCAATAAGAGAATTAATGCAATTTCCAAATATCGAAATACGAGCTTATACAAAAGGTGGCTTTCATCCAAAAGGTTATATCTTCAAGCAGAGCAACTATTATTCAATGATTATTGGAAGTGCAAATCTTACAGCCTCTGCGCTTACAATGAACCAAGAATGGAGTGTAAAGTTTTTATCTTGTACAGACGGACAAATTGTTTCAACAGTTCAAAATGAATTTGAAAATGTTTGGAACGATGCAGATGTTGTAAATGAAGAATGGCTCGCAAATTATTCAAGTAAATATGATGAAAAGAAATTAGCATTAAAACTTGTAAACAAACAAATTAAAGAACTTAGAAAACAAGAAGAGCATACAACAAAAGTTGAACAGTCAACTCCAATTCTACCAGCTTTGCAAGACGATTTACAAGAAACTCAATTTGAACAATATACAGAAGCTCCTTCTGAATTTGAATATGAAGAAGATGATGTTATAGAAATAGTTCCAAATTCCATGCAAAAAGAAGCAATGGCAGCTCTTCATAATTTACGAGAGGAAAATCAAACCAGAGCTCTTTTAATTGCGGCAACAGGAACAGGTAAAACATATCTTTCTATTTTTGATGTAAATCAGATGAAACCCAAAAAAGTTCTGTATGTAGCACATCGTGATATGATTTTGGACAAAGCTGAAAAGAGTTTTAAAATATTTTTCCCAAGTATTAAAACAGGTTTCTTAAATGGTAACAGAAAAGAAATAAAAGCCGATTATTTATTTGCTTCTGTTTTTACATTGGCAAAAGGCGACACATTAAAACAGTTTGAACGAAATGAATTTGATTACATTATTATAGATGAAGTTCATCATGCTGGTGCTGATAGTTATATAAAAGTAATAGATTATTTTGAACCAGAATTTCTATTGGGACTTACTGCAACTCCAGAACGAAATGATGGTTTTGATATATATAAAAAATTTGATTATAACATTGCATATGAGATACGTTTGCAAAAAGCTATGGAGGAAGATTTGCTTTGTCCTTTTCATTATTATGGTCTTACAGATCTAACTATTAATGGCGAAGTAATTGATGATAAAGCAGATTTCAAAAAACTTGTTTGTGAAGAGCGAATAAAACATATTGAACGTTCTATTAATCTTTATAGGAATTTTTCTTATCCAGTCAAAGGATTAATTTTCTGTAGTAGAGTAGATGAAGCTCAAGAGCTTTCGATAAAATTAAATAACGATGGTTATCACACAAAATATTTAACAGGAGAGGATTCTGATATAAAAAGGGAACAGGTAATACAAGAATTAGAGTCTGATGATGATCCTCTTCAATATATAATAAGTGTAAATATATTTAACGAAGGAGTTGATATTCCTTCTGTAAATCAAATTGTAATGTTACGTCCTACAGAATCGGCAATTATTTTTGTGCAACAACTAGGTCGAGGTTTACGAAAATATAAAGGTAAATCATATGTTTCTGTAATAGACTTTATCGGGAATTATACAAACAATTTTTTTATTCCTATTGCTCTTTACGGAAATAATTCTTATAACAAAGACAATCTTAGAAAAATAATGACTACAGGTTCTGCCGGATTACCAGGAACCTCAACTGTTCAAATTACAGAGATAGCTAGGAAAAGGATTTTTGAATCGATAAACAAAGTAAACTTTACAAGAGTTTCATTCTTAAAAAATGAATATAAAAAATTAAAAGATAGACTAGGTCATATTCCTTTAATGATGGATTTTATTTCCAATGGATTTATTGACCCTATGTTATTTATTGATTGTAAGAATTCTTTTTATAACTTTAAAAAGGATATAGGCGAAGATGTTCCAAATCTCCCGGAATTAGAAAAAAAATCTTTGATTTTCTTTTCATTGGAATTCGCTACAGGTTTTAGACTTCATGAACTCTTATTAATAAATTATTTATTATATAATCAAGAAATTTCAATACAGAGTTTTTCTAATTTGTTATCGAACTATGAATTAAAATTAAACAAGAAAGATTTAAAAGGCATTGAAAATCTTCTTTCACCTAATTTCTATACAGTAACAGCAAATTCAAAGTATGGAAATTTGAAATATATAACAATTTCATCAGATGGATACATTAATAGAACAGAAGAATTTAATCGTCTTTTAGAAAATGTAAATTATAAATCTGAATTAGAAGATATAATAAAATATGGCCTTCAAAGAGGAACATTAAAAGAAAATGAAATTCGTGAAGACAATAGTTTTATTCTATATCGTAAATATTCAAGGAAAGAAGTTTGCAAATTGTTGAATTGGGAGTCGAATTTAGATTCTGTTATCAATGGATATAGAATGATAAACAATGGTGATTCTTATGAATGCCCAATATTTGTTACGTATAAGAAAGATGCAAATATTTCTGAAAGTACAAAATATATTGATAGATTTATTGATACAGATCGCTTTATATGGAAAAGTCAGAGTAAAATATCATCAAAAACTACAGAAGAACAAAATAAATATAAAACTGTTCAACCAATTCTTTTCCAGAAAAAGAAGATAGATATCCCATTATTTGTTAAGAAAAGTGATGGGGAAGGATCCGATTTTTATTATCTTGGAAGAATGAAATATGTTTCTTTTGAAGATACAAAAATGGAGAATACAGATGATTGTGTAGTAACTATAGTATTTGATATGAAAAAACCAATTCCACAAAATCTATATGATTATTTAGAGGCATAAAATGAAACAGGTAACGGTTAGTGGCGCAGTTATATTAAAAACAAACCCAGATACAAATAAAAAAGAAATCTTTGCAACTCAACGCGGTTATGGAGACTACAAAGACGGCTGGGAAATTCCTGGTGGTAAACTTGAACCAGGGGAAACTCCGGAAGAATGTATTGTACGTGAAATTCGAGAAGAGCTTGCTACAGAAATAAAAGCAGAACGAATTCTAGGAGTTGTGGAGTATGATTATCCAAACTTCCATCTAACTATGCATTGTATTTTGTGTACAATCGTTTCTGGAGAGCTTAAATTACTTGAACATGAAGCTGCCAAATGGGTAACAAAAGAAACACTTCGTTCTGTTGATTGGCTTCCGGCTGATCAGTTGATTTTGGATAAGATTGAGGAAATCTTGTAAAATATGTTTTATAACGAAACACAATAATTTGGTACACGTTTTTCGCATATGTACCAAAAATTCAAAATTTGGTACATATTCATTGTCTTATGTACCAAAGTGGTGTATAATTGGGACATGACTGAATTACAAAAGCTCCCGATTGATTCTTCAAAGACGGAAACAATTAAGATTCTCAAAGCCGAAACCAAAGCTGTAAAAATGCTTGCCGAATTAAAAGGTTGTGCAAATCTTATTCCAAATCAATCTATTCTTATAAATGCTGTTGTACTTCAGTAATCAAAAGAC
>JAEEGH010023937.1_pt1 | contig 12372 bp, 18 predicted proteins | sample 9134181 | NCBI WGS metagenome assembly JAEEGH01 (sample SAMN16246544, study PRJNA631951) | gut metagenome | biome: gut microbiome; feature: rumen; material: DP-attached | host: Bos | place: Iran: Karaj | collected 2018-10
GGGGTGCTTTCAAACCAAGATTCCAAATTGTCAGCGACTTTTTCTTTTACAGTTTGATTATAGATCTTCTCCAATTGTGTTAATGCCTCGGAATAAGCTGAAGGGTACATTTCATTAGCATACTCCATCAACTTATTCCACATGATTTGCATGGCATACCGGCTTTTGAATATTTCTTTAACCAAATAATAACCGTATTCTGAGCCAGTCTGCCGATATTTCATTTGATTTCGACAAATTTGTAGTTTTTCTATTTTTGCCTCAAACTCAAACAGAATATCAATCATATATAATAAAATTACAGAGTGTCAGGGTCAATACCGATGTCTGTCATCAATTTTGCAAACAGGAAACCTTCGTGGCGCTCAATATATCCATCAGCTTCAATAATGCGTTTCATGTATTTCCCAAACATACGCTTCTTATCTATAGACATTGCTTTTAATACGGCTGCTTGCTGATTTATAGTCTTGTCTGTAGCATGCTCTTGTTCATAAGAGGTTATCTGCATAGCCATTACAGCTTCATTTACAATAGATTGCTCGCGAGGGTCCGCATGGCCATCACAACACATTGCCGTCATAAGAAATGCAAACACTGCACTCTTTTCTGAAGGAGTGAAATTTGAAAACATAGTATAAAATTAAAATCCAAACATCTTGTTTAAACTATCCATAACTTCGTCAACGTTAAAACTACTATTCATTTGTTGTTCTGTAGCTTTACCAATAATTGAATTTTGCGGATAACGTCTACGAAAATCATAAAGAGAAATGTCCTTTATTCCAGTGGGAAGTACAGGTACAATAATCCTGTTGTCACATTGAACCAAATATATTACACCTTCATAACATTGTGCTTCTCCAATCACAACTCCTACTACGCCTTTATTTGGATAAAACTGATACTTATTCCATTCAGATTGGTTAACAGGAATACCCGCAATAACTAAATTTGTATTACTTCTGACTTTTGCAGAGTTCGTTATTTCGACAAATCTGTCCATAATTATAAATCGTTAATATTATTAATGTTAATGTCTGATTTGATTTTCATCCAATACAATTTCTCACCTGCATCAATGACTCCATCTGCGTGAGCCATGTCTTGAAGAAGAAACCCTAAAAGTCTCTTTTTTTCATCTGACATTTGAGACAAAATATCTTTTGCTTCAACGTCACTCATACTATTCGCTTGGTCGAATTCAGCTTGTCCAACATTAACATCCTTCATTGATGCAAACTTGTTAATTAGATTCATTTCACTGGGAGAAACTTCACCATCAGCAACCATCATGCTTATCAAGGCATGAAGGAATGCGACTTTTTCATTCAATTTTAACGTTAAATCCATAATTATAAATTATTGTTTTATTCCTAAATGCAAATTGTTTTGCAAAGATAAGTATTTCTCAAGAAATTGGATTAGTTTTCGTATTAAAAAAACAAAACTCTTCAATTTTGTCTAATTGGAAGCAATTAAGTTGTCTCATTCAAGTTTCCTCATCTCCTATATACCGATCCACATTCCCTTCCTTGCGAATCTTCTGGCGACAGTCACTGGTGGCGATGCCGAACTCGCTATTATGGGTTAGATCGTGTAAAGTCACATAGCTATTACTTCACTTTAAAATAGATTTCTTCTGGATGCTCACCAAACAAGAAGTGTACCACATTACATAGCCAAACATCTTCATTAAATCCGTCCAAATTCTCTACTTGATATGTACCTCCAATTTCATCATGTGCCACCAACTTCAATCGGATAGGATATTCATCTTCCAGGCTGACATCTACTGTTACGTATAGTCCATCTTCTGTAAGATAATCAAGAAATTTATCCGCACCATCTACCATCTCTAGGTCTTCTTGATCTCCATCGTAATCTGGAAGAACAACAAACCATCTGCCGTCTTCCCATTTCTCAAATGTTAACTCCATATTGTTGCCTATAATCATTTAGTTTCATCTTTTTTCCATAATTCTAATAGAAAATCACTATCTTGCATTATATCATCAATGTCACAATCCTTTTTATCCTTATTAGCTTCAAGATACTCTTCAAGTAATTCATCAGCATTTTTATGATCTGATTTGTTTACTGATTCTTTACACATAATGATTCTTTTTTTATGTTATTACCAATGATATTTCCTAATAAGTTGCTTAAAGACAGGCTCGTCCGTTATAGAAGCAAAGAGTAAGGCACAAGTACGTATCTTTAGCACACCTAAGTTACTGAACACCTCATAAACAGACTTATCACTATCCAATAGGACTTGAAAAGCTCTGATTAATCTTTCTCTGAGGATTGGATGCTCAATGTAAGCTTTTGCCTCTTCACGACCGTTGAGGCCATAGAAGTCTGTGAGTTTACTTGTACCAGTCCTTTTCAACTGAGGATATATATATCTTACCCAACATTCAAAATCGGGCTTACCTTCTTGAATTTCAATCAGGGCTTGTTCGTACAAGGTGTTACCATGAATGGTTTTACCCTCTTGTGCTGTTATGAATCTCTGTAAATCTCCCATTATTTAGTAGTCTCTGTAAAATATTGCACAATATTCATCTTCCATACGAATGAATTTGTAAGTCCTGTTGATATATTCATCCTCACAACCTTCTTTACAATATCTTAGCTTGTCAACATAAACGTAATCTTTCAAATCTTCTTTTTTAAATTCGAAAGAGGCCTTAAAATAATCTAATAACATGTCGTACTCTTCGTTATCAAATATTATTCCAAGAACAATATCCTGTTCTTCCATGCGCCTGTTTTCTTCTTCAACAGATCTTTCGAAGTCCACACAAAATTCATTAGCCCAATCTTCTAATTCTTTATTTGATTCTTCTACCATATCAACTAATATTTACCAACGATATTTACTCTTTAATTGTTTAAATACGGGGATGTCGCAGACTGAGGCAAACAGTAAGATGCACGACCTTACTTTGATAGCATCGTTACCAAAGATTTCATAAACTGACTTCTCATTATTAAGTACGGCTTCCGATATTTCCACCAGCCTTTCCCTCAATATTGGATGCGCAATGTATGCCTTAGCCTCTTCACGTTCATTAATGCCGTAGAACTGTGAGATTTCAGACTTACCCAATCCCTTCATCTGAGGGAACACGTACCATACCCAATGCCCAGACTTATGACCGTTCTTTACTTCCTGCAAGGCTTCTGCATACATTCCTGCAACTAGACTTCTTATGGTCTTAAACCAAGATCAAACATTTTACCTTTTGATAATTCCAAAGGTTCAACCCACATCGTATCAGGGTATTCACCTAGGACAAAGAGAGTTACAGGACATAACCAGAATGTTCCAGTGCTCATTTGTTTGGAACCACTGAAATGTGGTAGATAAGTTGCTCCGCCAGTAAGAGACCATTCTAATCTCTTACATCTGAATCGTTTCCAAGCCTCATCAATTGTCTTTGGATTATTCAGTCCTGGATATACCTTAATTTTTGTATGAGTTCCATCATAAGAGAGCATTTCACAGAGTTCGTCTGCACCACTAACCATCATAAGATTGTGATGATCAAATGGCCAGTTTGGATAGTCTACGTACCAACAACCATCATCTTCCTTTGTAAAAGAGACGGCGTACTCATCTTTCTTACCGAAACACTTATCCTTTAGTATTTCAGCTGCTTTTGCTAAATCTTCTAGTGTATAGTCCATACTGTTTTTTATATAGATTCATTATTTGATGGGGCATTCAGTATCATTACAGCCCTCTCCGCTGTATTATTAACTATTTCCGTAGCATTATCAGCACTCTTTACTTTCTTACTCTTCTGTACTGCACATATTAGAGAGACGATCAAAGCTAAGTCAAAATATAAAAATCCACTCTCCAGATAGAAAAATCCGAATATGCCTGTAACCAATAGCAGACTACATAGATACCTTTTTATAATAGGTATGGTTTTCTGTGTTATAGAAATAAGAGAGTAGATGCATACGTAAACACAAATAGCAATACCAATATACTTCTCTGCCGTTGTCAGCATCTTATATGACTCATCCATTGGGCTAAATGGGGTCATAGCCGCTCCTAATAGCATATGAACTCCCCACAAGATAAAAAAGGGAACACATATCATATTCGATGTAAGTCTTATCTTACATCCTTCAGTTCGCTTCATTAGTTCATTTTTCATAATTACCAACGATATTTACTCTTTAATTGTTTAAACACAGGGATGTCGCAGACTGATGCGAAGAGTAAGATACAGGCTCTGACCTTGATGGTATCCTGCCCAAAGATGTCATAAACTGATGTTTCGCTATTCAGAACTGCCTCACAGATTTCCACCAGACGCTCTCGAAGGACAGGATGCTCAATATAAGCCTTTGCTTCTTCTCGTCCATTGATGCCATAGAACTGGGCTATCTCAGAATGGCCCAATCCCTTCATCTGAGGAAACACATACCAAATCCAGTGCCCTCGCTTATGCCCATTCTTCACTTCCTGCAAAGCCTCAGCATAAGTGCCTGTACCATCATACAACCCACCACTATCCTGCGCATGCACGAATCGCAGCAGGTTTCTCTGTCTAGCCTCTTCTATATGTTCTTTTATATTATTCATGATGGTTCTGTCGTTGCACTAAGAAATTTGATGCTTTCTCATATCCCTGTGGCTGCACTTAGTTTGCTTCAATGTCTTTATCCACAACGCTATACAACTTTTCGTTTACAAAGGTAAAACGTGGGTGGTTTATCTCAAACACCTCAATAGGATCAAGTGGTTCAAGTTCTATTTTTTTATGAACATATGAACCATTTTTTATTATTTTGGTATCCATGAAATTGCCATTGTTTCCATCGAGGTTATTCCAAAGGAGATTAACGAAGTACCCTTTGTCGTTTTTGTGGTAATCAATCACGCCCTTATTGAAACTATAAATCCTCGAATCGCATCCAGCAGGCAATGACCTGATTACTATATAGGAATGTTTTCCATCTTCGTCGTTAAAGAAAATTGAAGGAGATATGCTCATGATGTCACAAGTAGCGATATTGGAACACCCTCTATCCATCAAATATAATGCGATTTCATTGATTGCACGAGTTCGCAGTTCATATTTTGTCATAATTGGTGGAACAAACTCTTCTTGCACATCAAAATCTATTGGTTGCAGAGTCTTGGCATCAAGTACGGGAGTCTGCTCATCATATATCTCTCCAGACTGAGTGACTGGGATGATACATGGGTATAGACAATTGCTCATGCACTCTCTAAATAAATTCTCTGCATCTTGTGAACTTATCCACACTTCTCCATTTTCCATGACTACACCTATCAGACAACTATACACCGTCTTCTTGTATGTAAAGCACAAGTGATGAAAGCATGGACGTGTGGCAAAGTACTTTAGCCAACAGAAATCAGGATCGAATTCATTATTAACGATGAATCGCCCAGATATAAATTGGCTTACATTTTTTGATATGTTATATAGGTTCTCATCACCAAAGGTACCATTCTCTACAACATGAAGCCCATTGGATGCTATCCCGTCATCACCCCATTTCTTATAAAGACCAGTCTGGAAGTCATACTCTTCTTGGCTTAGAAAGCCTTGACAATAATTATCGTATATCTGACGCAGTTCATCAGCATATACGAGTGATGTTACATTATTGGTTTCCATTTCACAAACTTCCTTTTCTTTAATAAAAGATGTTATATCATAATCTCCGTAAAAGTCATATATCTTCTCCTTGTATATCTCACCCATCCCTGATGGTACTTCAATTTTAACATCTTGGGGCTCTCTTGATGACCCCCAAAAGGAGGATCTGGTAATATCTTGAAGTGTATAAGGCAATTTTATATGCAATAGAGTGTTCAGATTGAAATTCCAGACTCCAATCCGAGTTACACCTTCAGGTATTACTAATGATTTAAGTTCCAAATGGCCTAATGCATTGTTCGCTATCGTTTTTATATCATTTGGAATCTCTATGCAATCACCAAATCCATACAAGACTTTCTTTTCTCTCTTGTTGATTAAAAGATTATTCCTTACTTCATAATAGTCATTATTTGGAGCGACCTGAATAGCAAGACTTACAGGCCATTCAAAGGCACTATCTTCTATTTTAGACACATTGGAAGGGATGTATAGCGATTCAATCCATGAAGCCCTAAAGGCACTCTTTTCAATCTTCGTAAGACTATTAGGTAGAATAACGGACAGTTTGGGCTCTGATTCTGCATCAATTGCATCTTGGTATCCGCTAAGTTGGAAAGCATAAGAAGCAATTGTAGTAACTCCCTCTGGTATTCTCAACTCTCCTCTTTTGGTAACAGGACATCTAAGCAATGTAGTTTTGGCATAATCATATAATATTCCGTCAACGACACAGAAATGTTTGTTTCCCTCTGCTACGTGAATATGACTTACCTCACACCCTCCAAATCCTTCATCACCGATGTTTTCTAATGTAGATGGCAGATAGACTGTTAATGCTGCTGGAAAATCAAGTATGTTGGCCAAGTCTATTTTTGTGATTCCTTCTTCAAATACAATATTTAATATTCCGTGATAACTTCCGAATATTACATGCCCTATATATATCAGTCCTTTAGGTATAATAATACTTGCATGTTGAGGCAGTCTCATTTGCTGGAAAGCCTCAGTGCCAATAGCAACAACGCTATCAGGAATCACAAAAGATGTGAGTGGAGAATGGTACTGTTCAAATGCCTTCTCACATATCACCTCTACTCCAGATTTAAGTTGGAAAGTATCAGGCACTCCCCATTCAAGGCTCTTAGGTCTTATATATTGCAAGAATCTCTTTCCATCCTTGCTATACAATCCCTTATGCTCAGCATCCCAAACACCTTCGTCTAAATCTTGCTGAGTTACCTTCGTGAGTTGTTCGTAATCTATTTGTACTGGCATTTCGTTTTATTTATACAGGTCAGGCCATTTTGTGCTTTATCTCTGGTAGGCCTAGGTAATTCTTTAACAAACTCATTCACCTTGCTCACAAGTGCTCAGACCCTCATGAGCAATAAAAGACAAAACAATTCGACATCTATCCCAATCAAATTCTCTTATTATGACCTTTATTTTATCTCCTACTTTTAACTTTTGTTTTTTAATAAGTGGTAACCATCCAGCTTTCTTTTTATTGATGTTTACAAATACTGTATCGTAGCCTATCTTTACTACAGTACCGCTAAGAATACCGCAATCTTCGTTCTCTAAATCTAAAAGATCTTTCCAATCGTCGTAAAGAAAGTCCGTAGTTCCATTTTTTAAATCAAACCTAAGTTTGCAAAAATTATTATATAATGAAATCTTATTCTTTTTTATGTATCCTGGTTTTATATACTTATTTAATACGTGTGTGCTCATTTTAACAAAGAACGAGTGAGTTAATTCCTTCTCAAGGTGATTACTAAAAAGAATAATAGAATATGGTATCAGAACCTTCCCTCTCATATTGATCAGACCTCCGCCACTCCCTTTGGAAGCCAGAAGATAGTGCTTGTTAAGTATTTTTATATGCTTGTATACAACAGGCAGGAGAAGACTTCCTTCGCTGTCAATAAGACCATATTTATATATAAAACGATTTTCAGAGTAGAAATTCGGTATTATTCTCTTTTTAACTATAGCCAAGCCATACTTAAATGATTCTTCGCTTACGAAGTCGTATTCCTTTATTATTTTTCCGTCAGGATTTTTAATGTAGCATTTGTCTTTTTCAGATATAAGTTGAGTATTGTTTGATAGTTGCAGAGTAGTCGGTATTATTTCCCCATTATCATTGATCTGATGCCAGTAACCATCATAGCTAACCTTTATGCAGCCATCTTTTACAATAATATCTTCATAATCAGCAGGCTGTACATAATTTAAATTATGATCAATAATGCCATGATATATTTTTTTATCTTTTTTAATGGCAACTCCCACTAATTTTTTGTTTAGCCGTGTTACGGAAACGAATTGATCACTTAACAATTCATTTCCATTATCGTCATAAATTCTCCATATTCCAAACTTCTCTTTTGCTATTTTAGAATTAGCAATGCGAATAGTATTATCGAATTTAAAAGATCCGTCTGCGTATAATGTTCCTTGATGTCTATTTAAGGTGACCCCAAAATGCCCATCACTATAATCAAGTGATTCATAAATGTCAGGTATTATTTCTGTTCCATTAGAGTCGAATACACCGAAGCCTCCGCCATACAAATATTTGGAATATTTGAATAAATTATTACCAATATGTTGGATTGAAAAACAATCCTCTTTTGATATTCGTTTTCCGCTAATATTATACAAAGTGTATGCATTATAGTAATTATATGCTACTTTAACTTTTCTTTCGGCCATAATAAAATGGTCATTATAAATATAAATCTTTTCGTATTGATGTCCTATTAATTCTTTACCAGAATTGTCGTAACACCCCCACAAGTTTCTAATATCTTTAGTAAATTTAATATCCATATCTAAGAATCTTGCTATATTATTATGATTCCACCTTTTATTATTTCCCTCAATCATTGATTTCACTATATCAAAAGATATATTCAGGATGCTCTCCAAATAAGAAATGCACTACATTGCAGAGCCATGGTAGATAGTATTTCAAATAGTTTGTTTAACATCAAGTGTCGCATACAATACAATTTTGCTCTCAGTTCCCAAGATGAAAGCAGGTTAGTAATATCTTAGAACGTGGGACTATTGATTACTCAATCGTTCTGTTTTGTTTGCAAATATAGGTATTTTTGTTGTAACTTGCAAGAAATCTGACGGAAATTTCATCTGTTTACGATGAAATCCCCGTCTGAGAGCATTAACGTGCTATTTTACTATCAATAGAATCAATACTGTATAGATAATAATAGGTATAACTACGCAGATGATTACTGAGGCTTTCCAATAGTTCCAGCCGATTCTTTGGAACTTTAGTAGGAAATCAACAGACAATTTGAAAGCAGCATCACACCATTGTCTGAAGAACTTTCGTTTACTCCAGAAGATGTATATCCAGATGGCCACCCAAATCGGTGTAGTAATTGGCAGCCTGATGATATAGTCCAACATGATGCACCATGAGAGAGGAATAATGAGATAGTAAACAATGATGTTTATCTCATTGTAGGTCATCCCAATCAATTTTGCTAGGATATTTAGACTGGCTGCGACCATTCCAAAGATTCCCAGGACACTTAAGGTGAATATTCCCTTCGTTGTCTTCATGTAAATCTGTTTTATCTCCAAACGCAAATCCAATAGATAGAAAAACTAACACGAATCCTACAATTACTACTATAGCTATTGCCCAGAAAATAAATGCCACTAGATTCTCCATTAGTCAAATCAATTATGATTGTGAATCCTCGCTCTCACCTTCTTCATCGACAAAGAATTGTTCCGCTTTTGCAAGTGAGAAACTAATACCTTTGCCCAGTTTGTCGTAAAAGGCTTTACGCGAGCGTTTATCTTTCATAAACATTTTCTTAGTGCCTGCCACATCGGAACAGAAATTCATGCTATGGTCGATGCCCATGTCCTTGGCGACTGCAAGTGCATCCTGATTGGCTCCGATGTAGGTAAAGAGCCAATTCTTTTTCTTCAGATCCTCCACGAGTTTGAATATTCGCTCATGGTTCCATTCTATAGAGGCGTTCTCGTATCCGTCTGTGATAATGGTCACCAGTACATTGTCTTCCTCATCGAGATAACGTCGCAGATTGGTAATGCTATTGCCCATCGCATCATAGAGGGGCGTGCAGTCAGTAGGCTGATAATCCTTCTCGTTAAAGTCGGGCACCTTCGTGATGGGCATACGGTCATAGACTGTGGCAATGCGCTTGCCATTGAATACGACCAAACTGAGCAGCTGTTCCTGCTCTGTATTCTCATCCTGCGCTGTACGGATGGTCTGAATGGTTTCCACTACGCCAGCGATGGCTTCATTGCGGATGCTGTACATAGAGCCAGAGGCGTCTAAGATAATGAGATTGTTGATTGACTGTTTCATGTTGTTTGTTGTTTTAATGAATAACTAAGATTGGGTTTTAAACTTAAACTGATTTTTTCAGATAGATATAAGCGGGATAGTTCCCGAGTACAAAGAGGGTTACAGGACAGATCCAGATTTTCTTCGTGAATCCAGCGATGCCCTTTACCTCGTAATGGGCACCACCTGTAAGCGAATAGTCAAGACGTCGCAGTTCAGCATAGCCTTCATGCTTCTCCCTCTTCTTTGCAGGAATCACGTTGACACGCGTCTCACGTCCGTCATCAGAGAGGAATGCACAGAGATCATCTGCGCCAGCCACCATCATCAGGTTATGATGATCAAAAGGCCAACCAGGAAAGTCTACATACCAACATCCGTCTGACTCATGGTTAAACTTCAGCTGATACTCACTCTTCTTTCCAAACACGCTCTTCTGAATCAGAGAGGCTGCGTTCTTCAAATCCTTCATTGAATAGTCCATCATTTCTAGGGTTTTAATAGTTCAACATTAACTTTGTCGATGCAAAGATACACCAAATAGAAGGTAAGATGCAAATCCCTGCAAGGCTTGCAGACTTTGCAAGGCTTGCTTTAGTCCGCGCAGTTGAGAGCCTGAATATGTTTTGGTGGCGCAGAGATTTTGTTTCTATCAGGTCATTAGTAATATATATTCATTTCATATATATTACTAATGACCTGATTAAACATACATAAAAAGTTCCTGGTTTATAAAAGAAGTTTAATCTGGCATATCCCAAGTGATCATCTCCCTAGGTATAAGAATCTTTTTGGCTTCCCCTCTTTCACCTGTTATATAATAGTTACGAGCAATGCTGTCATCAAACTCTCGCAGGAATGCCTGCTTAATGCGTGAGCACTTCTCGTTGATGGAGTTGCGTGTGGGGTCAGTTACATCATCAATGCTCTTACGGATATCCTCACGGCTGTCTCGTCCAGTAATCAATCCATAGATGTGCAAAAGTTCGTCACGGTAGTCAGGCAGATACGAGAACATGATTCCTTCTGGATGGCGTAGGTAAAGCATGTAAATGGCCTTTGACAATGTAGGCATTTTAATCTCTATATTGTTATAATCAGGTAAGAAAATACGTCCGTATTGTATATGCATGCGGCTCAATTTCTGAGTTGGCTTGAAAAGTCGCTGAAGTATGATTTCTCCCACGCCGCTCTGACGAAGTCGTTCAACAAGCATCTGTACTTCACTCATCATATCTTCCACGCTTGGTTCGTCAAGTGATTCTTTACAGATTGCCATATTGGACGAACTACCCATTGCGTCGCAATAGCATACTTTTGATTCTACAGAATCATAAACTGCTGAATTTTCTGCTTCAAAGAGATTTCCAGTACTACCATGATGATTGACGTATAACTTAATGAGTGATATAGGTGAACTCTCAAAATGAGACAATGGCGCATATTCATAAGTATATGTATCCTCTTTATCAAAATCCTCACCCATATATTGGATGAGTCCAGGATTAAGGTAACGAGCATCATATCCAGCCACAATGTATTCCAGCAAGTCATCGTCCTTGTAGAGATTGAAATGAGGAATGAACGCGTTTGGATCTGCCTGGGGGTTGAAATACCGGTAGATCTTTTCAAGATCCATATCGTCTGCAATTCTGGGAAGGAAGCAGAACTCCAGTCCACCACGTCGGAATTCTTCTACAATGCGATCATAGTATTCATTAATGACACCATAATAGCGTTTCATCCCAATTCCTGTCACATCAAAGTAAATGACCACATCGGTTCTGGGCTTAAAAGGTAACCGGTCTTTATAAAAGCTAATGTATTGCATATCTGTTCTTTAGTTATTTGGGTACAAAGATACAAAAACTTTTTGATTACACAAAATGTGTTACATAAAATGTGTAATTTGGTGCTATTCTTCTTTGAAGGTTCGGTCTTTTTCGAAGGTGATGTCGGAGTAGAGTTCGGGGGAGCCTTTGTAGCTTTCAGGGATGAAGTGGAGGCGGACACCACGGATGTGCTTCTTGGCACGGAAGTCCTTGAGGTTGTCGACCTTCTCACTTTCGATCTCGAGTTTCAACAGGCCGAAGTTCTTCAGGCGCACCTTGTCGCCCATCTTCAGATGACGCATCACCGTTTCTGCGACAGTCATCATCAGGCCCTCGAGTACACCTCCACTGATGCTCATGCCTCTGGAGGCAGCCTCATCAAACAGCTGACGACTCTCGATGGTCTGGTTATGAACGGCTACGGCCTTGTATTTGCCATAGGTAGGAAGCGTTGGCTTGGTCTCTTTCTTGATCCTGTATCTCATAAGCTTAAATATTTTGATGCAAATTTACACAA
>JAEEGH010023938.1_pt1 | contig 12372 bp, 9 predicted proteins | sample 9134181 | NCBI WGS metagenome assembly JAEEGH01 (sample SAMN16246544, study PRJNA631951) | gut metagenome | biome: gut microbiome; feature: rumen; material: DP-attached | host: Bos | place: Iran: Karaj | collected 2018-10
ATCACCCTTCCGGTGGAGATCAACGCCAGCGCCCGCGCCGTCCAGTGGCTGGACAACGCCGGCGTCGTCAGCTATGAGACCAAGCCGATGGCGCAGGACGCCCTGAAATGGGCCGCCTACACCTATGTCATCGCGGCGATCGGCTCGCTGGCCACCCTCCTCTATTACATTTCCGTAGCCAGAAGAAGATAATGGAAAGCGTTTACATCTTCCTTGCCGACGGCTTCGAAGACATGGAAGCCATCGCCACCCGCGACGTCCTCCTCCGCGGAGGCGTGGATGTCCGGACCGTATCGATCAACGACGATCCCTTCGTGACCAGCTCCCACGGCATCACCGTGAGCGTGGACCTCACCCGGGACGATTTCGACGACGACTGCCCGGCCGTGATGATTTTCCCGGGCGGCATGCCGGGCTCGAAGAACCTCGCGGCCGACAAGGCCCTGATGGCCCTGATGCGCAAGTGCTATGCGCACGGCGGCGTCGTGGCGGCCATCTGCGCGGCTCCCGGCCTCGTCCTTTCCCAGCTGGACGATGTTTCCGGTAAACGTTTCACCTGCTTCGAAGGCTTCCAGGACCCGATGATCGCCAAGGGCGCCGTCTTTACGCCTGAGAGCGCCGTCGTGGACGGCCGTATCGTCACCGGACGCGGCGCCGGCCATGCCGTGAACTTCGGCCTGGCAATCCTGGGTGTCTTGAAGGGACAGGAGACGGTTGACCGCGTGCTTGGCGGTCTGATGCTGTAGAATTCTCTATTCCAATACTTTACGCAGTACTCGCGCAAACTGGTCGGAGCAGGAGGTTCCTCGCTCCTTGCAGTTGATGCCCGTGAGGCGGTCCAGCGCGAATTCCGCGGGCTGGCCTTCCAGCAGCGCACCGAGCGCCTGGAGGTTGCCGTGGCAGCCGCCGACGTAGCGGAGGTTGCGGACGGTTCCGTCCACGAGGTCGAAATCAATCTGGCGGGAGCAGACGAGGGCCGAGGGAACGGCCGTGATATGGCGGACACCGTCCACCGTGGTGTCGCTCACAATCTGGAAATCTTCAGGCATTTCAGAAAAGCGTAGGGTGATTCTCCTCGAGCTCGGAGAGGATTTTGGACATGATGGCCTCGCGGAAGAGGGCCGCTTTCGCATGGACCTTGAAGCGGGTGCAATACTCGTTCACCGCCGCCATTTCACTGTCGTTGAAATACAGGACATAGCGGTTCTTGCGGAGGAGCGCCTCCTTCTGTTTCTCGAGGTATGCGGGGTCCACGCCCGAGATTTTCGGTTTCCTGGCCATCGGTTGCAAAGATAGCAAAAAACCTTGTCAATCAGCGCTTGGATCGGAAGAAATCCTGCATCAGGGCGGTGCATTCGTCGGCCAGGACGCCGGCCGTGACCTCCGTCCGCGGGTGGAGGAGGGAAGGGGTGAAAAGACTGAATCCCCGGCGCGGGTCGATGGCGCCGTACACGATGCGGCCGATCTGCGCCCAGTTCAGCGCGCCCGCGCACATCGGGCAGGGCTCCACCGTTACATATAAGGTGCAATCCGTCAGGTATTTTCCGCCGATGGCCTCGGTCGCCGCGGTGATGGACACCATCTCCGCGTGGGCCGTGGTGTCGGTGAGCCGTTCGGTCATATTGTGTCCGCGGCCGATGATGCGGCCGCGGGAAACGATGACCGCGCCGATGGGAACCTCCCCGGCGGCGAGGGCGGCGGCGGCTTCCCGCAGCGCTTCCCGCATGAATTTTTCGTCCTGTTCCATGCTCCCTTCTTGTTGTCGCAAATGTACAACTTTTTTCAAAATTGTTAAATTTATATTTGTTGAAGTTTAGGAGATTCACTAATTTTGAAAAACGAAACACTGATTCTGGACCAATTATGAAATCCTTTTCCCATTTGTTGGAAGCGATGTTTTTAGGACTGTTTTTCTCGTGCTCCGCCGCGAGTGAGTCGCCGTTCGTCCACGTGGAAAACGGAAGCTTTGTCAAAAATGGTCAAGTTGTTTCCTATATTGGTACTAATTTCTGGTACGGAGCCATCCTCGGATCCGAGGGTGAAGGAGGGAATCGCGAGCGTTTAGGACGGGAACTTGATACGCTTAAATCGTTAGGAATCAATAATCTGCGTATTCTTGTCGGTGGCGATGGACCGGATGGGGTTCCCACACGTATCGAGCCTACGCTTCAAAAGGAATCCTGCGTTTACAATGATACTATCTTTGCCGGATTGGACTATCTCCTCGCGGAAATGGCCGCAAGGGACATGCAGGCTGTTCTTTTTGTAAATAACGCGTGGGAATGGAGCGGGGGTTTTGGTCAGTATCTGGAGTGGGCGACCGGGGAACCGGCCCTGATTCCGGCCGTGGCCGGCTATGGCCCCTTCATGATGCAGATGGCCGCTTTCAACACCAACACGGAGGCGCAGGAACTCTTCTTCGAGAATCTCCGCCACATCGTTTCCCGCACGAACACCGTCACCGGCATCCCGTATGCCGACGACCCGACCATCTTCAGCTGGCAGATCTGCAACGAACCCCGGCCGTTCTCCCGGGACAAGGCCACGGTGGACGGATTCTGCGACTGGATCTGGAAGGCCGCCCGGATCATCAAGGAAATCGACCCGAACCACATGGTCTCCACCGGCAACGAGGGCGCCATGGGCTGCAACGACGGCGACTATGACCTGACCGAGCGGCTCAACACCTGCCCTGACATCGACTATATCACCGCGCACATCTGGCCGTTCAACTGGGGCTGGATCCGCGAGATGACGCCCCAGGATGGCGTGGAGACGGCCGTCGCCCGGACGGGAGAATACATCGACCGTCACCTGGAAATCGCCCGCTCGCTGGGGAAGCCGCTCGTCGTCGAGGAGTTCGGCTACCCCCGCGACGACAACCGTTTCGACGAGGCTTCCACCACGACCGGCCGGGATGCCTACTATTCCTATGTTTTCGGACGGGTGGCGGAGTCGAAGGCGGCCGGCGACAACCTGCTGGGCGTCAACTTCTGGGCCTGGGGCGGCTTTGCCGCGCATCCCGAAGGCCATGTGGACTGGCAGAAGGGGGATGACTATTCCGGAGACCCGGCGCAGGAGGCGCAGGGCCTCAATTCCGTATATGTACATGACACGTCCACCTTGTCCGTCATCGCGGCCGCCGTGGAAAAACTGAGATAACCCAAACAACCATATTTGTTAAACTAACCATTTAAAAATGAAAAGTGTAAAACTTTTTGCCTCAATGCTGCTCATGCTTATCGGCATGGCCGCGGCGGCGCAGACGGTCCAGGTTTCCGGAACCGTCACCGACGCTGTTGGACCGGTCGTGGGCGCGAGCGTCATTGAAAGCGGCACCCAGAACGGTGCCATCACCGACCCGGACGGTCATTTCACGCTCAACGTCCAACCGGGCGCGAGCCTCGAAATCTCCTCCATCGGTTATGTGACCCAGGTCATCGCGGTGGGTAACCAGACCCAGTTCGCGGTGATGCTCGAGGAAGACAACGAGCTTCTGGAAGAGGTTGTCGTGGTGGGTTACGGTACCCAGAAGAAGAAACTGGTGACCGGTTCCACCGTCCAAGTCAAGGGCGACGACCTCGTGAAGCTCAACTCCAACAACCCCTTGGGCGCCATGCAGTCCTCCACCCCCGGTGTGAGCATTATCTCCACGTCCGGTCAGCCGGGCGAAGAGTTCAATGTGAGCATCCGTGGTATGGGTACCATCAACAATTATGAGCCTCTCTATGTGATCGACGGTGTCGCCGGCTTGAACATCAATTCGCTCAATGCCTCCGATATCGAACGCATCGACATTCTGAAGGACGCGGCGTCCTGCGCCATTTACGGTGTCCGTGGTGCGAACGGTGTCATCCTGATCACCACCAAGCAGGGCAAGGAAGGCTCCATTCACGTCTCCTACGACGGTTTCTATGGCATCCAGAATGTCCAGAAGATGCCCGAACTCCTGAACGCCCGTCAGTACATGGACATCCAGGACCAGGTGAACTTCAACATGGGCAAGGAGAAGGTTGATTGGGCGAATACCCTGAGCCCGGCGCTGTACAACAGCATCATGAACGGTTCCTTCACCGGGACCAACTGGCTCGACCTCATCCGGAACGAGAATGCTCCCAACCAGAACCATGCGGTGAACATCGTCGGCGGTTCCGATCTGTCCAAGTTCTCCATGGGTATCAGCTACTCTAACCAGGAAGGTATCCTGGGCAAGCCGGCCGCTTCCAATTATTCCCGCCTTACGGCCCGTTTGAATTCGGACCACGTGCTCTGGCGGAAAAACGGACTGGACATCATCGCCGTCGGTGAGACTGTCACCTTCACCCAGTCCAGAAAGCGGGGTATCGACACCGGCAACCATTACTGGAACGATATTTTCAACATGCTGTCCGCGAACCCGCTGGTTCCCGCTTTCCTGGAGGACGGCTCCTATACGGAATACGACTACCTTAAGAACAGCGGTGTCTGGAACCTGGTGTCTTCCATCACCAACCCTATCGCCGAGATGGTCTATTCTTCCCGTGGCAACAATGATAGCCACGACTACAACCTGGTCATGTCCGGAAACCTCCGGGTCCAGCCCATCAAGGATTTGACTTGGAAGAGTCAGTTCAGCTACAGCCTGAGCACCGGCACTTACCGGAGCTACAGCCCCGCCTACAACCTCACGGACATTTCCAACAGAGCCACGGATATCGCGAACCAGAGCGCCTGGGCCGGCTGGAACTGGTCTTGGGAAAACACCGTGAATTACCTGTTCGGCTTCGGAAACCACCACTTTGACGCCATGGTTGGTAACACGCTCATGCACACCGGTTTCGGCGAAAACGTGAACGGAACGAAGTCTTCTGGCAAGTGGCCCAACCAGTGGTCGTACGCCTATCTGGACAACATGACCGGCGACCCGTCTCCGGACGATGTCGGCGGTACGACCTGGGGTGACGGCGGTGGCCTGGTCTCCTTCTTTGGCCGTCTCAATTATGACTATGCGGAGAAATACTTGCTCACCCTGATCTTCAGAAGGGACGGATCCAGCCTGTTCGCCCGTGGTTACCGCTATTCTGATTTCCCGTCCGTTTCCGTCGGTTGGGTTGCATCCAACGAGGATTGGTGGAATCCTGCAGTCGTGGATTTCCTGAAACTCCGTGGCAGCTGGGGCCGGAACGGTAACGATGCCATCGAACCCTTCCAGTACCTGTCCACCATTTCGGTCGGTGCTGCCGACGGCGGTTACTCTTTCTATACCGGCCCTACCGCTACCACTTCCGGCACCGGCGCTTACGCTGACAAGCTCGCGAACCCCGAAATCTCATGGGAAACTTCCCAGCAGCTTGACCTCGGTTTCGACGCCCGCCTGTTCCGCAACCGGCTCAGTGTCGAATTCGACTGGTACCAGAAGGATACCAAGGACTGGTTGGTGAGAGTCCCGGTCATGGGTCACTTCGGTGCCGACGCTCCTTTTGTAAATGGCGGTGACGTGCGCAACACCGGTGTCGAACTCGCTCTGAACTGGAATGACGCCATCGGCAAGGACTTCTCCTACAGCATCGGCGTGAACGGCGCTTACAACAAGAACCGTGTCACCCGTATCGCCAACAACGAAGGTATTATCCACGGTGAAGGTTCCGTCGTCCAGGGTATCGATGAGATGTATCGTGCGCAGGTCGGCTATCCGATCGGCTATTTCTGGACCTATGCCACCGACGGCGTGTTCCAGAACCAGCAGGAAATCGCCGACTGGAAGGCCCAGGGCCTGGGCACCATCGTGGACAACGTGGTTCCCGGCGACCTGAAGTTCGTCGACTTGAACAAGGACGGCAAGATCACCGATGCCGACAAGACGATGACCGGCGATCCGAACCCGGCTTTCAACCTGGGTGTCAACTTCTCCGTCTTCTACAAGGGCTTTGACCTGGCCATGAGCGGCTACGGCATGTTCGGCCATCAGATCTTCCGTGCCTACCGTCGTTACACCGACAGCCAGTGGAACAACTACACCACCGAGGTGTATGATTACTGGCACGGCGAAGGTACCTCCAACCACTATCCGCGCCTGGTCGCCGGTACCAACTACAACTTCATGAACAACTCCGACATCTTCATCGAGGATGCCGACTTCTTCCGGATCCAGACCATCACCCTCGGGTATGACTTCAAGCGTCTCTGGAAGGATGCTCCGTTCGGCCAGGCCCGCCTGTATGTCCAGGCGCAGAACCCGTTCGTCTTCACCAAGTACATGGGCCTCGACCCTGAGGTGGGGTCCTCCTCCGGTTTCGACGGTTGGGCGAAGGGCATCGACCTGGGCTTCTATCCGCAGGCCCGCGGCCTTCTTGTCGGTCTGAACCTCAAATTCTAATTGGATGACTGATATGAAAAAGATTCTCAATATCGCGGCTGTCGCCGCCCTTGCGCTTTCTTTTGCATCGTGTGAGTCATTTCTCGACACCACCAACTACTGGTCCAAGGACAGCAGCAACTTCCCGGTGAATGCGACCGACGCCCAGCAGATGCTGGCCGGTATCTACAACAACCTGAACGTCTCCATCGGCAACAACGTGCACACCAACCACTTCCTGTGGTCCATGGCCGCTTCCGACGATGCGCTCGGCGGTGGTGGTGCGAACGACCAGACCATGCAGGCCGAAGACCTCCTGCTGAACTTCGGTACCGATATGTACAACAACTTCTACGAGGACCGTTACAAGGGTATCGCCCGTGCGAATGCCGCCATCGAGGCCATGCCCAACTGCGGTGTCGCGGAACTCAACCAGTACATGGGTGAAGCTTTCTTCCTCCGTGCCTGGTACTACTACGAACTGGCTTCCATGTTCGGCAACATCCCTTGCCCGGTGACTTCCCAGGCCGACCCGACCCAGCCGCAGATCAGCGGCGAGGCGCTCTGGGGCCAGATCATCGAGGACTGCAAGATTGCGGCCGACATCATGCCCGCCCGTCAGTCCCGCGGTGACGGCCACGTGGACAAGTACGCCGCCGAGGCCCTCCTTGGCCGCGCCTTCCTGTTCGCGTCCGGTTTCTATGGCCTGAATGATATCACGCTTCCTGCTTACGAGAACGAGGCCATCGGCGTCAGCATCGCCGAGGGTACCAAGATTACCAAGTCGGAAGTGGGTGCCTACATCACCGACTGCGTGAACAATTCCGGCTATTCCCTTGTGAGTGACTACCACAACCTCTGGGCCTACACGAACCGTTGCTCCATCGAGGATGAGAAGAATCCTTGGCGTGGTCATGGCTACAAGTGGGTCGAGGACGACGGTGCCCGCAACCCCGAGGCCATGTTCATGATCAAGTTCAATACCCAGCCTTCCTGGGGCACCACCATCGGCTACTCGAACCAGACCGCCCTGTTCCTGGGCGTCCGCGGACAGAGCCTGGACAATGGCGAGTGCATGCCGTTCGGAACCGGTTGGGGCATGTGCCCGGTGAATCCTTCCCTGGTTTCCGACTGGAAAGCCCTCGAACCGAACGACGCCCGTCTGGATGCTTCCATCATCGATGTCAAGAACTTCAGCGGTACCTACAAGTTCGGCGGCGACTCCAATATCCAGGAGAGCGGCTACTACCAGACCAAGACCATGCCGGTCATCGCCTGGGGCGAGACCGAGGATGGCGGAAAGTATTTCAAGTCCTTCAGCAACGTGATGTACGACCTCACCTGGTCTTCCGGCAACGAGGACAACTTCCAGCTGAACAGCGTCAACGACATGGTGCTGATCCGTTTCGCCGAAGTCCTGCTGATGGATGCCGAAATCAACGGCAACCAGGCTTCCTTCGACAAGGTCCGCGCCCGTGCCGGCCTTCCTTCCAAGCCGCTCAACGAGGAGAACCTCCGCAACGAGCGCCGCTGGGAATTCGCCTTCGAAGGCATCCGGTTCAATGACCTCCGCCGCTTCGGCGAGAGCTACGCCGTCGCCGCCCTGAACAAGCAGGAAGGCGTGGCCGTCTACAACAACGGCGTGCTGGGCACGAACAACGCGTCCAAGTACAACGGCGGTTACGGCGAGCGCTACAAGGCCACCAAGGGCTTTGCCCCGCTCCCGAGCAAGCAGATTTCGCTGTCTGCCGGCGCCGGCGAGGAGTACAAGTTCTCCCAGAACGAAGGCTGGGGTCCCCAGTTCGACTTCCCGGGTTGGTAGCAGATCCTTCCTCATCATTTAAATGATCAGCATTATGAAGAAAATCTTATACTTCGCAATCGCTGCCGTCACCGGTCTCGTACTCGCTTCCTGCCAGCCGACGGTCCTCGAGAGCCCGAAAGCCGATTCTCCCATCGCAGCCAACGCGCTGCAGAGCGCTTTCGTGATCGACGGACAGTATGCTGACGCGGCCTGCACGGTCCCGCAGGCGGACGGCAATTATATCAAGTATCACACTTCTCCGGCCCGTACCGTCCAGATCTCCACGGTCAAGGCGGACGGCTCCAAGAATGTGCTCGTCACCGGTGCTGCCGGCGTGTTCAACATCACGCCCCGGCGCGGTCAGGATTCCAACCAGCCTTTCACGGTGTCCACGATCAACCAGGATGCCTCGGTCGTTTCCTTTGAGAGCTCCGTCAACGTGTATGTCCCGGCCGACCTCGCTCCCGAGGTGAAGGTCCTCACCGGCGAGACCGGTTCCAAGGCTTGGAAGTGGTATACGGTCGATGGCGCCTGCTGGGGCAACGCGGGTTGGAACGCCGGCAAGGCCGCCTCTCCGACCGACATCCCCGGCAAGTGGTGGGGCTGCACCCCTGAACAGCTGGAGGTCGAGCAGGTCCAGCATGCCGGCGGAACGGTGTACGGCTATGGTGATGAGAATGCCTACATGATCTTCAACGAAGACGGTGAGTGCATCTCCTACAAGGCCGACGGTACGCAGATCGCCAAGGGTTCCTATACCTTCAAGGATTACACTCCGGATGGTAGCGGTCCCGGTTACGGCTACGGAACGATCGAAACCACCGATGCTCCGATCCTGTTCCCGTTCGACATCAATACGGAAGGCAAGCGTACGAACGCATTCCATGTCGCCTATGTTGATCCCAATGTCCTCGCCCTGATCAGTGACAAGGGTGCGGGCGACTGGGGCGAGTGCACCTGGTGGCGTTTCAAGAACGCTTCCGATGCGGACGCCGCCCTCGCGGGCAACGGCCAGCGCGCCTGGACCTGGAATACGATCGACGGCGCGACCTGGGGCAATGCCGGTTACAACGGCGGCCTGGCCAATGCGGCCGGCGACATCCCCGGCAAGTGGTGGGGTTGCACCCCCGAGCAGCTCGAGACCGAGCAGCTGGCCCATTCCGGCAATGTGGTCTACGGCTATGGCAGCGACGACGCCTACATGGTGTTCGACAGCGCCAACGGTACGGTCACTTCCTATAAGGCCGACGGCTCCCAGATTGCGTCTTCTCCTTACGAGGTGTCGGAATTCGATATGAATCCCGCCCTCTTCAAGAAGGGTACGATCACCACGACGGGCGGATCGGGTATCCTGTTCCCGTTCGCCATCAACCAGAATGGCGCGGTGACGACCGAGTACGAGATCGTCTATCTGGACGGCACCATCCTGTCGCTCATCGGCAACTACGCCGGCAGCGGCGACTGGGGCGAGTGCACCTGGTGGCGGTTCAAACCCAAGAACTAACGCATCTCTTATCTCACGAAGGCAGCCGCTTCGGGCGGCTGCCTTTTTCCCTTTTTTAAAATGGATCGGGTCAACAAAGCGGCATTGTCAGTCCTGCTCGGTGTGGGGGTCTTTGTCTTTTGGATCTGTTTGTATCCACAGGCATTGAACTACCACGAGCAGAACCAGTTGTTCCTCTTCACCTGGGACTATTTCCGGGAGCGCATGGCGCTGCCGGGCGGTTTTGCGGACTGGCTGTCGGAGTTTCTCGTGCAGCTTTTCTACTTCCGCTGGTCGGGCGCGCTCGTCCTGGCCGTGCTGGCCGTCCTGCTGCAGTTGGCAGTCTGGCGGTCCGCAGGCTGTGTGGACAAGCGGGGAAGCAGGAGCCTCTATGCCTTGAGCTTCCTTCCCTCGCTCCTGATGCTGGTGCATATGGGCAATATGGAAGTGCTGGTGAGCTATCCCGTCGCTTTGCTCCTGTCCGTTTCCCTGTGCCCGGTCTTTGCCCGGGCGGGCTGGCACCGGCTCTGGCTCATCCCGCTCGGATGGTGGCTGGCCGGTCCGGTCGTCATCGTCCCGATTCTTTTCTCCGTCCTCCTGGGCCGTACGTGGAAGGATGTCCTGATCCTTATGTTCGCGGCCTTGGTATACTATGCCGGATACCGGCTCCTGGCTGCGCAGTATCCGATGCGGGACGCCTTCTTCGGCGTCAACTATACCCGGATCCGGGAGATGCTGCCGGCCTTGCAAGTCATCATTCCGCTGGTGGCGCTCGTGTGCATCTTCCTGTGCGGGCTGCCCTTCAAATCTTTCCCGGCCTTCGTGGATTGGGCGCTGTTTGCCGTCCTGGTGCTGGGAACCGCCCTCGGTGTCCGGCAGGCCTATGACCGGGATGCCTACGAGGTGCTCGCTTATGACGACCTCATCCGCCACGAGCGGTATCAGGAAGTGATCAAACGGGCGGAAAAGTATCAGCCGCCCACCCCCGTCAGTGCGTGTTCGGTCAATTTCAGCCTGTTCATGAACGGGCAGCTCTCGGCCCGCCTGCCGGAGTTCTACCAATGTGGTACGCAAGGGCTCGTGCTGCCTTCCATCCGGGACAACGTGTCGGATCTCACGTCGGCCGAGCTGCTCTGGATGATGGGCATGCCCAACATTACCCTCCAGTATTATTTCGATTCGATGGAGTCCATCGAAAACGGACGCCTGAGCGGCCGTTTCCTTTCCCGGATGGCCGACTGCAACCTCGTCAACGGATGGTACGGGCCGGCCGAAAAATATCTGGACCTGCTCTCGCACAGTCTCTTTTACCGCAAGTCCGCCCTCCGGAGGAAGGAAATGCTCCGGGACGAGGCGGCGGTGAACGCCGATCCGGTCTATGCTTATGTCCGTTCCGTCCGCTTCCGCGACGACTTCATTACGGGATATGACCGGCTGGACCTCATGATGGCTATCCTGTACAACCAGAACGGGAACAATTTCATGGCGGCCGAATACTATAATGTCTGGCAGCGTCTCAAGCAGAAGGAGGGCATGCGATGAGAAGATGGATCCCGCTGTTGGCGGCCCTGTTGACGGTCGCGGCCTGTAAAGGAAGCACTTCCTACGTGGATCTGCTTCCGGATATCTATCCCGACTACATCGGTGTGACGGTTCCCGCCGGGATCGCGCCGATGGATTTCAATCTCCCGGCGGAGTATGACCGCGTCCTGGTCCAGGTGACCGGAAGCGAGGGCGGTTCCCTGAAGGTTCAAGGAAAATGGGCACGTTTCCCGCTCCGCTCCTGGCGGAAGCTCACCGAACAGAATGCCGGCGGCACGCTCCAGTTTACAGTGCTGGGGCGGAAGGACGGTCAATGGACGCAGTGGCGCGACTTTGTCATGTACGTCAGCGACGCGCCGCTGACCGATTACGGCGTTACGTACCGCAAGATTGCCCCGGGCTATACCACCTACAGCCGCATCGGCCTTTATCAGCGTGATATCCACAGTTTCAAGGAAGAACCCATCATTGAAAGCACGCTTACGCCCGGTCAGTGCATGAACTGCCATACCGCCAATGCCGCGGATCCCTCTCAGTTCCTCTTTCATCTGCGCGGTAAACATGGCGCGACCCTCATCCAGCAGGATGACCGGCGCGAATGGGTGACGACCAAGACAGACAGCACCCTGGGCAACATGGCCTATTGCTACTGGCACCCCGAAGGACGTTGGGTCGCCGGTTCCATCAATCCGGTCCGCCAGTGCTTCTGGACGGGCGATCAGCAGCCCATCGAAGTGTTCGACACCGCCTCCGACCTGGTGGTGATGGATCTGCGGGACCATTCCCTCATCGTGGACCCGCGCTTGACGACGGAGGACTGGCTGGAGTCATCTCCGGCTTTCACCCCGGATGGGAAAACCCTTTATTTCTGCAAGGCAAAGGCTTACGATGTCCCCCGGCAAGTGGACAGCATCCGCTACGACCTGATGCGGGTGTCCTTCGATGCCGAAACGGGTGCGCTCGGGGAGATCGAGACCGTCATTCCGGCCAGCGGAAACGGCCGCAGCGTCAGTTTCCCCCGTCCTTCCTACGACGGCCGCTGGCTGATGTACAACGAGGCGGACTTCGGTGTCTTCCCGATCGACCACAAGGAGGCCGACCTCTGGCTGATGGACCTGCAGACGGGGGAGACCCGGCCCATCGACGAGGTCAACAGCCCGCTGTCCGAAAGTTACCACAACTGGAGTTCCGACAGCCGCTGGTTCCTTT
>JAEEGH010023939.1_pt1 | contig 12372 bp, 9 predicted proteins | sample 9134181 | NCBI WGS metagenome assembly JAEEGH01 (sample SAMN16246544, study PRJNA631951) | gut metagenome | biome: gut microbiome; feature: rumen; material: DP-attached | host: Bos | place: Iran: Karaj | collected 2018-10
CGCCACAACCATTGCCAACAGCACCCCCGGGACCAAGGCGAACGACCTCTACACGGTGCCCGGCATATATACGCTGACGGCCAGCTGGACGGCGACGGATTCCGGCAGCAATGCCGTGTCTTATACCAACCGTACGGTTGATGTGGAGCTGGAAAAAGGGGTTGTGAACAATGCCACCATCACCCTGGGCGGCAATATTACCGTTGGTGTGAGCCTGGAGGAATATGTCTTTAACGACTATCTTCAGGGTCTGGAGCCCTTGACGTTCGAGGCGCTCGGGAATGGCAATATCCTGTGGAAGACAAACAATGCCGCCTGGGAAAAGACGATTGAATACTCAAAGGACGGGGTTAACTGGACATCCGTAACGTCTACGGTGGATGGCGCGGCTATCCCGGTAAGTACTGGGGATAAAGTGTACATAAGGGGGAATAACGCCACGTATGGCTCCAGTTCCAATTATTGCACTTTTGGTGGAACTGTTAATTACTATGTATATGGCAATATGACGGACCTGCTGGCGCCGGGGCATAAATATCGATTGGATGATTATTGTTTTAAATATCTATTCAATGAGAATACTTATGTTAGAAGTCACCCATCAAAGAGAATCTACTTGCCATCCAAAATACTGAGTTTATGGTGTTATTATAATATGTTTGGCAGTTGCGACAATTTGACAATCCCCCCGGTTATGGATGCGATTGTGGTATCGCAGTATTGTTGTGACCGTATGTTCTATAATTGTACCAGCCTTCAGAGTACTCCCGTTCTCGAAGCCCCGGTTATGGCATTCTATTGCTATAATATGATGTTTTATGGCTGTACAAGTCTTTCTACCGTTCAGCCGATTAAGGCAAAAGTTCTGGAACAAAGCTGTTTTTCCCAGATGTTCCAGGGATGTTCCCATCTTACTACCGCCCCGGAACTTCCTGTGACACTATTGGCGGGAAACTGTTATTATCAAATGTTCTATGGATGCTCGAGCCTCACGGCCACCCCGGCACTTCCTGCCACCACAGTGGCGAACTCTTGTTATTTTAGAATGTTTTATGGCTGTATTAATTTGGTAGAGGCTCCTTCCATCTTACCCGCCCTGAAGCTGGCGAATAGTTGTTACACTCAAATGTTCTATAATTGTTCAAAACTGGCTGCCGCGCCAGAGTTGCCTGCAAAAATACTTGTCACCGGTTGCTATAACCAAATGTTTCAAGGTTGTTCAGCCCTTAATTATATCAAGGCATTATTTACGACAAAGCCGAATACTAATTATTGTCTGTCGTGGGTTTCCAACGTTGCCTCTAGCGGCACTTTCGTCAAGGCGGATGATGCTACCTGGAATGTTAGCGGCAACAATGGCGTTCCGAGCGGTTGGACGGTGTATACCGAATCTCAATGGCCGTAATCTGTTGGCCCTGAGGAGGATTAGTCGCCGGCCACGGTAAACCGGATGGTGGCTGAGTTGCCGTCGCCGTCTACTACCGTAAGGGTGTGCTTGCCCGAAGCGGGTGCCAGCCGGAGTTCGTGGAAGAAGCGGGTTTCGCCCACATAAGTCTGGTCCAGGTGCCACCAGAGCGTAGCATCGGAGCGGTGATGCGCCACGCGGAAGACGGCCCCCTCCACCTGCCCGCTTAGCTGCCGTGGAAGGTAAAGCGTGGTACCGGAATGAGGATAAATGAACTCAATCTCCTGGGAGGGAAGGGCCGATCGGGCCCCCGCATACTCTGGATGGTGCGGCCTGTAGAACCACTCCATGGCCGGTGTGAGCACAAATTCGCCCGTGCGATGATAAGGGCAGGGCTCGCTCTGGAGTCCCGCGGCGGGAATAAGCATCTCACGGGCCGGGCAGTCAGGCGTGGCCAGCATGCCGGACTGGGTACAAACGTTGGCATAAACGCCAACGTTTGCATTTAATGCCATTTCGTCATGCCCGACTTGATCGGGCATCTCTTTTTTTATAATGCTCGTATGATAAACTCCGGCGGGAATCTATTGTACATGTATAGGCTACTGCTATTTGAGTTTATTTTGTATAACTATACTTTATATGTAAACAATTTTCTTATATCTTGTAATAAAAATAAAGTATTTTACAAACCATTTTTTGTTTTCTAAATTACACATCGAAATCGAGAACATTGTGTTCCGAACCATTAACAAATCAACACGAGGATACCTATATGTGTTGTAGCAGTAAATTCTCCAACAACTAAGCCAAAGCCTTTTTAAAGGCTAATCGGCAATTTTAAAAGTGCGCAGAATATTGCTCTGCGTGGTTACTAAACTCATACAAAAAAAGGAGTTCCTCCATGAATTTCAATATTAAAAAATCTATAGCTCAAGTTGTTCTTTTGTCTTCAATTACTGCAATTGCTGCAGAACCTATTGCAGTTACCACGAAATCTGGCGTAAGTACTACACTCTACGGTTTTGCATCTTTGAACGCTGCCTACGAAGATTCTAAAAGCAATAATGGCAACTTTGCAAACTTTGCCGCTCAATCTGATATTGCCAACAAAAACGATGGTGGCTGGCATTTTACGCCGAACCTCACTCGAATCGGTTTGAATCTTTCGAGCGGTAGCGATACTTCGTTCTTCAAGGCGAGCGGTAAAATCGAAGTCGATTTCTACGGCGGCGGTTCCGGTAATGCACCAGTCCCACGCCTCCGTCATGGTTACGGCGAAATTTCTTTTGGCAAGTCTGGTTTCTCCATTTTGGGCGGTCAGACATGGGATTTGATTTCTCCGTTGGTGACTCCGACGCTCAATGCTGGCGTTCTTAACAATTCTGGTGATCCGGGCCTTCGCAGAGCACAACTGAGGCTCACCGAAAAAATCCCTGTTGCTGGAGGCTCCTTGGATTTCGCCGCAGCAGTTGTTCGCACTATCGGCGAAAATCAACCTTACAACACGTCTTCTGCCTCAGAGACCGGTGTCGATGCAAACATTCCCACATTTCAGGGACGCATCGGCATTTCGGTTCCTCTGTGGGTAGAAGGAAAAAAATTCGGCTTGGGTGTTTCCGGTCATTACGGTCAAGAAGAAGTTGATTTGGACGCCACTGGTGATACTAAGGATATTCCCTCATGGTCTTTTAACGTTGATTTGACTCTCCCCATCACAAGCAACTTTACCTTCCTTGGTGAGTATTTTGTCGGTGCCAATCTCGATACATACGCAGCCGGTATTGGACGCGGACTGGTTTCGAATACTGAAGACCCCGAAAGCGTAAGAAGCATTGGTGCTTACGGTGGATGGATTGCCTTGCAAGCCAAATTTATCCAAAAGTTGGCCTTTAATGTGGGTGCCGGACTTGACAAGCTAAAACGTGAAGATATTAGAAAAGCCGGAGGCCGTGAACAAAACTTCTCGTTCTTTGCCAATACGACCTACAATTTGACAAGTGCATTCTCGCTCGGATTCGAATACCTTCACGTTCAAACGGATTACTTGATCGCCAATACGGTAAAAGAAGCGGACCTGAATCGTTATCACCTTTCTGCAACTTACGCCTTCTAACAATGGAGAATTCTACAATGACTCAGAATAAATTACACACTCGAATTGCAACGGCATTCCTGTTCGTTCTCGCCTGCGTGACTTCCACAATCGCCGCAGACAAACTTTCCATCGGCTACCTTTCTTCTACGGGCCAGGGGAAATTCTTCATCGCAAAAGATGCGGGCATTTTCAAGAAGAACGGCCTTGACGTAGAATTGGTGGAATTCTCGAATTCTGGCGATGGTATCGCTGCGGTTCGTGCAGGCAAGCTCGATGCAGGTGCTTTCGGTTCACTCGCTCCCCTCATCCATGTTTCGCAGGGTGCTGATATTCGCGTCATTGGCGGCCTCATGGGTGGCGACCAAGCTGTAATCACCCGCAAGGAAAACGCAGGTTCTGTAAAAAAACTGAGCGACCTCAAGGGAAAGAAAATTGCAACAATCCGCTTGGGAACTGCCGATGCTATCGTGCGCGGCGGCCTTAAGAAGGAAGGCATCGATTGGCGTAAGGACGTTTCCATTGTAGAACTCAAGAATCCGCCTGCTGTTATCGAAGCCGTAAAGAACGGAAGCGTATATGCAGGCGTTACATGGGGACCGCACGACCTCCGTGCCGAAGAAGCCGGCCTCTCTGTAGTGCTCCGCAGTAAGGACATTAATCCGGGTCATATTTGCTGCCGCCTCATTGCATCGCTCCGCAAACTTGAAGGCCGCGACGATGTTTACAAGCGCTTGGTCAAGTCGCTGATTGAAGCCGAAGAACTTGTTGCAAACGATCACAAAAAGAGCGTTGAAATTATCGCAAAGTGGATTAAGCTTGACACGGCTCTCGTCAACAAGGCGTTTTACAGCGGTTACGTGACTCAGGATACCGACCCGAACGTAAAAGGCGTTGAATTCTTTTGGGATTTCTTGAAGGATGCTGAATTCATCAAGTCCGACAAGAAGGTCTCTCAATATGTTCTCACGAACTACTATCGTGACGCCCTTGCCGAACTTCGCAAACAGCAGCCTAAATCTGAATTCTACGCGCAGGCCGAAAAGATTTTCCTATCTAGAAATTAAGGAACAAAAATGACTCAAATACAAAGTGGTTTCGAAGCGACAAATCTCGTTTTTTCCTATGATGGCAAACCCATCCTGAAAGACATCAACTTGAAAATCAAACCTGGCGAGTTTGTATGTCTATTAGGCGAAAGCGGAAGTGGCAAGACCACTTTGCTGAATCTTCTCGCAGGGCTTACTAAGCCAAATGAGGGACATGTCTATTGGAACGGGAAGGAAATTGAAAGGCCTTCCGCAGAAAGGAGCGTGGTCTTTCAGGACTACACTCTTTTTCCTTGGCTCACGCTTCTCCAGAATGTTTCGCTTGCAATAAAAAAGACGAAAAAGGTCAAGGGGAGTTTTGCAAAACATTTGGCAGAAGAATACCTGAATTTGGTTGGGCTTTCGGGAAGCCTTCATAAATATCCCTTTGAACTTTCGGGCGGTATGCGTCAGCGCGGAGCTATTGCAAGAGCGTTGAGCGTCGGCGCAGATGCCCTTCTTTTGGATGAACCTTTTGGAGCACTTGATCCTGTAAATCGTGCAAGCCTTCAAGATTTAATTCTTGAACTTTGCCGAGGCTCTAAAGACCGCGCGATTACAACTTTGTTTGTAACGCACGACATTCGCGAGGCCGTTTATCTCGGAAGCCGAATTATTGTGTTGGGCTCTACACCCGGTCGCATCATCGCCGATATCCCGCTAGATTTCCCCGTGAAAAAGAGCCGTAGCGAATGGTTCCGCAACGAAAAAGTTCAACAAACGATTACCGCCATCGAAGAGGCTTATCACAAAGATATTCTTGAAAAACTTGGTCATGTTGTGCAGGGAGGTGCAAGTATATGAGATTTTTTATAAAGTATCTGTCTAAATTTTCGGGTGTTCTTTTCCTTCTGTTTTTGCTGGGAATCTGGACGTTCATCAGTAGCGGCCCGGAATGGAGCAGTCAATACTTGTTCCCATCACCTAAAGCGATTTTGACGGCGCTTTTCAATTCTCGCGAGGAGCTTTTGCGCAGTGCGTGGTCGTCGCTTTTGAAACTTGTCCCTGCTTATTTCGCGGCTGCCGTCGTCGGAATCTCTCTCGGAATTGTTTCGGGGTCTGTCCCTTGGGTGGGTACTATGCTAAAGCCCATTTCACGATTCGCGGCTCCGATTCCGCCTAACGTTTACATCCCTTACGCCATTGCGATTTTGCCGACATTTTACTTGTCCTCTACTTTCATTATTTTCATTGCGGCCTTTTGGCCTATCTACTTGAATACCGCCGCAGGAGCCGCAGACATTCCTGAAAAGTACAGGCGAAATGCCGCCATTATCGGCATCGGTCGCTTTGAATACTTGTGGCGAATTGCGTTTGTCGCAAGCCTTCCGTCCATATTTTCCGGGCTTTCCGTAGGCATGGGACTTTCGTTCATCATGCTCACTGTTGCTGAACTCTTCGGCGAAAATACAGGCCTTGGGCACTTTGTGCAATTCTACGCTGACTATTCCGATTACCCCAACATGGTTGCGGGAATTTTGTGGACTGGCATTGTTGTCCTTGCGATCATGGAACTTTTTGAATTTGTAAAACGCAAGGTGCTATTCTGGACGAAGGCGAATTAAGTCGACGAGTGTTATATAAAGAATGTTAGGTCGGATTTTTCAGTAGAGCCGAGCATGGTCGCGACGCCACCAAGTTCCACGCCGTCAATCAATTCTTCGGCGGTAATTCCCATGAGTTCCATCGACATTTGGCATGCAACGAACTTTACGCCTTTTTGCTTTGCGCTTTCAATCAGTTCTTCGAGCGAAGAAACTCCGTTTTGTTTCATCACGGCGCGAATCATTTTTGCACCGATACCGCCAAAGTTCATGCGTGAAAGTCCGAGCTTTTTGGAACCTCGCGGCAGCATAAAGCTGAACATTTTTCCGATAAGCGATTTTTTGACGCGTACTTTTTCTGGTCTGCGTAAAAGGCTTACACCCCAAAAGGTAAAGAACATTGTAACTGGGCGGCCCATCGCGGCTGCGCCATTTGCCATAATGAACGAAGCGATTGCTTTGTCTAAATCCCCGCTGAATACGACAAATGTTTTGCCGTGTTCAAATTCTCGCTTTTCGGCGACGGGGGCGTTGCGCTTTACGACGGTCGCATAAATTATATTGTCTCTTTCTGTGAGCGATTTTAGCTCGTTGCCGGTGTGCTGGCACCAAACTTGTATGTCCGAATAAAAAGCCTTTTCGGTTGCTTCTATTTGCACTTCTTCGCCAGGCGAAACGCTTTTGATGGCCTCGTCTACTTGAACGATGGGGCCGGGGCATTTTGCCCCTTTGGCGTCAACGAAATGAACTTTAGAAAAGGCTTCTAGCCCGCCTTCGAGATTGTAGACTTCGTAATCTCTGTCGGCAAGAATTTCTGCAACTTGTTCGGAGCGGTCACCTGTCGAACAGAACACATAAACGGGTTTGTCTTTGGGAATGGAATCTACTTTTTTTGAAAGTTCAAAGAATGGAACTTGAACTGCGCCATTTATAGGTCGGACAATCACTTCGCTTGGTTCGCGAACATCAAGCAAAGTTGAATTTTGTAAATCAATCTTGTAAAAATCTCTAGCAGCAAGTATTTTGACTTCAGACATGACTTTACCTTTCCCGATTTTATTTTGACCAGATAAAAATAGAATCATGTGAAGTCTATTTCTAATACATTTTTTTAATAGCGAAATATCGACTTTCTCGATAACAAAACAGTCAGTTATCTTGTTAACGATTTGCTTTACAAACCGCAATACATCAGATGAACGCCCTCGAATGCGGACAATCCAGTTGATGCACTGAAAAAGGCTTTGTCGATATCTTTAGGAGAAAGGTCGTGACAATATTGGATGCCCGATTTTTTCGCCAAATCAACAACTTGAGCAGGGTCATATCCTTCGACCATACACTCGCCGCACGATGCCGCTATTTGTTTTAAGCGGCTGATTTTGGTTGTGTTATCCGCACTGTCTCGCTCTTTTTCGTAGTAATCGAATACGACTGCACTATTGGGGGCTGCAATCTTAGAAATTTCCGCAATAGTCTTGAAAAAGATTTCAATAGGAATGTAGTAGGACACGCCGAGAATCGAAAAGACGGAGCGTTTTTTCGGATTAAAACCGGCGTTTACCAATCTGCCAATGATGCTATCCTTGTTGAAATCGATTTCTACAAAGTGAACTTTGGGACGCCTCTTTGTGAAAAGTTGTCGCGTCCGCTCGATTTTGAAAACTTGTGTTTCGTACAGATCCAGTTCAAAGACATCGACGTTTTGACTTTTGTTCCTAAGCGCAAAGGAATCTAGGCCCGCACCCAAGAGAACGTATTGCACATCTCCTGTTTTCTGCTTGGCATCGACAATATCTTCTGCAAATCGATTTCGTGGAAGAATGATGGGGAGAAGGTATTGGTCAATAAAATCCTTAGCTGGGTAATCTTTGGGCTTCGGCTTTTTTGCAGGGAGGAACCGCCTTGCGAGATTGCGTGCATGGCGGTATTCCTTCAGGCTCACAAAATTCTGCGCAAATTCGTCTTCAAAAATTTTTTCATTTTTATCATGGATATGTACGGCACGAGCAAGAGCGCATAAAAGCGCAGTTTTGCTAATCATAAACTTGTGCACTCTAATTAAAGATGAATTTTTATGTTATTTGTATAAACCTTTGCTGAAGTAACGATCGCCACGGTCTGGGGCTACAAAGACAATGTTCCCGCGAGCGCCCGATGCAATCAGTTTCTTGGCTGCTGCGAAAGCGCCGCCCGAAGAAGATCCCGCAAAAATTCCCTCTTTTTGCGCGAGTTCACGGGAACCACCGAAAGCGTCGTCATCGTTAATTTTGATGACGCGGTCCACAAGCGACATGTCCATAGTGTCTGCAATAAAATCGTTTCCGATTCCTTCGATGTTGTAGTCTCCATGTTCGCCACCGCCCATTGTAGAGCCTACAGGGTCAGCGAGCACGCCTTGGATTTTGGGGTTGCGTTCCTTGAGTGCCTTGAGAATGCCGCTAAATGTACCGCCGCTACCTGCGCCTGCAACAACATAATCGACGAGCCCATCGAGATCATCGTAAATTTCAGGTCCTGTTGTTTCATAATGGGCCCGCGGATTTGCCATGTTGTGGAATTGTCTGAGAGAAATGGAATCCGGAATTTGCTTGAGTAGTTCTTCTGCTTTCTTTTCGGCGCCGAGCATGCCTTCTTCACGCGGGGTGCTGATAAGTTCTGCGCCAAGCGCACGCAAAAGCGTCTGCTTTTCTTGTGAAAATTTTGTCGGTACTACAAAAATCACTCGCACACCGCGGTTCAATGCAGCAAATGCAATTCCAAGCCCGGTATTGCCTGCGGTCGCTTCGATAATCGTTCCACCTGGTTTGAGTGTTCCTTTTTCAAAGGCTTCTTCGACCATATAAAGCCCGGCGCGGTCTTTTACGCTGCCCGAAGGGTTCCACAATTCAAGTTTTACGAATAAGTTTACACCTTCAGGAACTCCAACATGCGTGAGCTTTACGAGCGGTGTTTTTCCAATCAGGGATTTCATGGATTCGTAGTAATGCATATAAATTTCTCCATTTAGATTGCTTCTGCCACGTGTTGCTTATGGCTTGTTTGTCTATGGTTCTTTACAATGACATGTATCGCAAAGTTGAAACATACGTCATTGCACAAAGTGCATGACTGCGTCGGCTCAACCATGCCAAAGAACAAGTTCTTTGTCGCGGTATTCGCCTAGCACGTCATTGCGAGCGTAGCGAAGCAATCTATTATTGTTATGCTTGTGCCGCGTTGATGGCTTGGTTTACATCCGATATAATGTCATCGACTTTTTCGATGCCCACGGACAAGCGAATGAGCCCGTCGGTAATGCCGACTTTTTCGCGAATTTCCTTTGGGATAGATGCATGCGTCATTGTGGCTGGATGGCATACGAGGCTTTCGACGCCGCCCAAGCTTTCAGCAAGAGAAACGAGTTTTAGAGCTTTGAAGAATTTTTTGATATCGTAATTTTCACGAAGTTCAAACGAAATCATAGCGCCACCGTTTTTGGCCTGTTTCTTGTTGATTTCGTAGCCTTGTGCTGTCGGGAGTCCCGGATAATAAACGTGCTTTACTGCTTCGTGCTTTTCGAGATAACGGGCGATGGTTTCGGCATTTTCTGTGTGACGATCCAAGCGGACGCCAAGCGTCTTGATGCCGCGAATCAAGAGGAAAGAATCAAAAGGTCCGAGAACGGCCCCGGTTGCGTTCTGCGTAAATGCGAGTCTTTCGGCGAGTTCCTTGGAATTGACAACAGCAAGGCCTGCCACCAAGTCACTGTGACCACCTAAATACTTTGTCGCAGAATGCACGACGATGTCGGCGCCCAATTCAATCGGACGCTGCAAATAAGGCGTCATAAATGTGTTGTCGACAATGGTCAAAATGTTGTGCTTCTTGGCAATTGCGGCAACGCCTGCCAAGTCCGTCACCGTCAAGAGCGGATTTGCAGGGCTTTCGACAAAGAACGCTTTTACATCGGGCGTAATTTTGGATTCAAGCGCTTTCAAATCGGTCGTGTCTTCGATGGAATAAGTAATTCCGAGATTCTTAAAAACTTTGTCCAAAACGCGGAATGTGCCGCCATAGACATTGCTCGAAATGACGATGCGGTCTCCTTGTTTAAAAAGCGAAAGGACGGTTGTTGTTGCAGCCATGCCGCTTGCAAATGCAAAGCCTGCGACTCCTCCTTCAAGTTCTGCAATCAGCGCTTCTAACGCCGCGCGCGTCGGGTTCCCTGTGCGGGAATATTCCCACCCTGAATTTTCGCCAAGGCCTGCCTGCTTGTAGGTAGAAGTCTGGTAGATAGGGACGTTTACAGCTCCTGTAGTTTTGTCGCCATCAATGCCGCCGTGAATGAGTTTTGTTTCGATATTGTTGAAGTTTGACATAAGATAATAATCTCCTATGACGCTATTAAATGCTAGCGCCTTTGTGGTTTAAATTTTTTTGAATAAAAAAATCCCGCTACGGAACATCAAACCGAGCGGGAATCTGTTTAAAAGAATAGCCTAAAAAACTAGATGCCCGTCCGACATCGACAACAACAAGCAAAATTCAAGCTATTGAACAGAAAATTCATTTTATATCCTATTTCTTTTGTAGGTTTAATTTAGATAAAGCCTTTCGTTTTGGCAAGAGATTTCTTTATACTATTTTTTTGGAACTGGCAATAACGATTTTCTATAGCCGTCTTGTTGCTGTGTTTTTTTCGAATTTAAAACTCAGCTGAAATTAGTTGCTTAAACAAAAATCTCCTGCGGAAAAATTCCCGCAGGAGAATCCATGTCAAAAAAAATGTTTATTTACCTTGCGCCTTCCGGCTTCAAGAACTTGTCTGTATTTTGTTCGTACCACCACTTGGTATAGGGCAACTTGATTCGAGCGGCAAGACTCTTTTCAAAGCTACGGTTCTTGATGGTATCGAGGATGCTCTTTGCAAAGTTGAGTGTTCCTTCATAACCGAAAATCATGTATTCGTCGGCGACGAAGAGCGCGGCGTAACCCTGCTTGATGGCCCATACAGTTGAACCTGGATGACGGCTAAAGTAAATGTCCGGCTTGTGATAGTTCAACACGCTCATCACTTCGTAGTTTTGTTGGTCAGCCACAGTGAGCTTGAGACCCTTTGGCGATGTCTTCAGCAAATGTTCGAGTGCTGGCGGAATTTGTCCGTTATCGTACTTGTAGTCATAATGCCAGGCGAGTCCATGAACCACTTCCATTCCGAGTTCCTGCAACACGCGCGAAACTTCGTAGGTGTAGCCCGGGCCCATACCAATCACGGCGCGGAGACCCTTGAGTTCCCTCTTGACTTCTTCGATTTGCGGCAGATAAATGGCGCGTTGGCGCTCGATGTAGCGTTCCACTTCGGCTTCCTTGCCAATCGTTTTGCCGATAGCACGGAACCAAGTTTCAAAACCGGTAATGCCGTTCGGGTTAATCGTACGCACATACGGTACGCCGTAAGTTTCTTCGAGGGCGTTGCCGAGGTAGGTGCCGAGCGTACCGCAAATGCAAACCATCGCCTGGGCTTCGCTCAAGTGCGAAAGTTCTTCGACCGTGGAGTTGCAATAAACGAATTGTGGTTCCGCACCGATTTCCTTGAAAAGTTCCGTAATTTGCGGACGTGCGCTTTCAAAGAAGTTCTTGAAGATAATCTTGTTGTTCTTCTTCTCAGGCGGTTTCACGATGCCCTGTAAAACGGCGTGGTCTGCAATATCGAAACCGCTAGCCCAAATGCGGCTCTTGAAACCTTCGCAATGGATTGGAATAATTGGAATATCGTATTCGTCGGCGAGTTCGTCGGCGAGACCGTCAACGTCTTCGCCAATCACGCCCGACACGCAAGAAGACGAAAGAAAAATCGCTTCCGGGTGGAACTTTTCGTACGTGTACTGCGTTGCCTTGCGGAGTGCTTCGATAGCGCCAAAGACCGTATCGTTTTCGTTCAAGTCCGTGCAGACGTAAACGGAATTTGTCTTTTCATTAATGCGTTCGGCGAGTTGGCGGAATTTGACATCTTCGCCTTGTGCAAGCGCAACGCAACCGGCTGGAGCGTGGTAGACGACAGCCACATTGCGGATACTGATGAGCTGGTCCAAAGCGCAACCCGAAAGGCAAGAACTGGATTGGCTAAAGCAGCGTTCACGATTCTTGACAGAACCGCATTGAGAACGGTGTGCTAGTGTATCCAAGTCACCCGAAAATCCAGTGATGGATCCAAGACGGTTTTCGCGAACACCGACGTTTGCATTTTTAAAATTAAAT
>JAEEGH010023941.1_pt1 | contig 12371 bp, 6 predicted proteins | sample 9134181 | NCBI WGS metagenome assembly JAEEGH01 (sample SAMN16246544, study PRJNA631951) | gut metagenome | biome: gut microbiome; feature: rumen; material: DP-attached | host: Bos | place: Iran: Karaj | collected 2018-10
TGGTGATTTTGCGGTTGATGCTCAAGAGCATCTGCTCGAACAATTTGACGGACTCAAACTTGTATATCAGCAGCGGATCTTTCTGCTCATAGGCGGCATTTTGGACACTCTGGCGCAGTTCGTCGAGTTGACGCAGGTGTTCCTTCCACTGGTCGTCAATGATAGCGAGTGTGATTCCCTTCTCAATAGAAAGCTGCAATTCACGGCCGTGGGTATCGTAAGCCTTCTTGACGGGGACAATAACGTTGAGGGTCTTCTTGCCGTCGGTGATGGGGAATGCAACATTGATGTAGCGGGTGTTCTCAGCGATGTTCTTGATGAAGGGCCACGCCGATTCGCAGAGGCGCTGCATACGCTCCTTGTAGGCGGTGAAGCATTGGTCGTAGAGAAGCTGGATGGCTTCATTGCGGCGGAGAGAAAGGAATTCGCGCTCGCTCATCGGCACCTCATGTGCAAAGACCCGGATGACCTCCATCTTGAACTCGTCCCAGTCGCTGCCATCGGTGTAGAGCAGCTCGCAGGTGTCGTAGAACATATTACTGATGTCTATCGACAGACGGTCGCCATAAAGGGCGTTGCGGCGTTTGTTGTAGATGACTGTACGCTGGTTGTTCATCACATCGTCGTACTCGAGCAAACGTTTACGCATGCCGAAGTTGTTTTCTTCGACCTTCTTCTGCGCACGCTCAATCTGCTTGGTAATCATGGAGTGCTGAATAACTTCGCCTTCCTGCAGTCCCATGCGGTCCATGACCGAGGCGATACGTTCGCTGCCGAAGAGGCGCATCAGGTCATCTTCGAGGGAAACGAAGAATAGACTGGAGCCGGGGTCACCCTGACGGCCGGCGCGTCCTCGTAACTGACGGTCAACACGGCGGGATTCGTGGCGCTCGGTGCCGATAATGGCCAATCCGCCCTTCTCGCGGACATCGCCCTTGAGCTTGATATCGGTGCCACGACCAGCCATATTGGTAGCGATGGTGACACGGCCAGGCTCACCTGCTTGTGCCACAATCTCGGCCTCCTTCTGGTGCAATTTAGCATTCAGCACATTGTGCGGAATCTTCTTCATCTTGAGCATCTTGCTCAACAGCTCGGATGTCTCCACACTGGTAGTACCCACCAGCACCGGGCGTCCCTCTCCTATCAGACGTTCAATCTCATCAATGACAGCCTTGAACTTCTCGCGCTTGGTCTTGTAAATCATGTCGTCCATGTCGTTGCGCGCAATAGGCTTGTTGGTAGGGATGACGACGACATCAAGTTTATAGATATTCCATAACTCGCCGGCTTCGGTCTCGGCGGTACCCGTCATACCGGCCAGCTTCTTGTACATGCGGAAATAGTTCTGGAGGGTGATGGTGGCGTAGGTCTGTGTGGCAGCCTCCACCTTAGCGTTCTCCTTGGCTTCGACGGCCTGATGCAGGCCGTCGCTCCAACGGCGGCCTTCCATGATACGGCCCGTCTGCTCGTCGACAATCTTCACCTGATTGTCCTCGGTGAGGATGTAGTCAACATCGCGCACAAAGAGGGTGTAAGCCTTGAGGAGCTGATCGACAGTATGGACGCGCTCACTCTGGATAGCGAAATCGTTATAGACCTTCTCTTTGGCCTCAGTCTTCTGTTCGGGGGTAAGGGACGCATTGTTCTCAATCTCGGCAATGGCAGAGCCAATATCAGGAAGTTGGTAGAAATTGGGGTCTTCACCAAGCGAGGTAAGGTATTCCATGCCTTTGTCGGTGAGCTCCACCTGGCGGTTCTTCTCGTCAATAACAAAGTAAAGCTCGTCGTCGATGATGTGCATGTACTTGTTCTGCTCCTGCATGTAGAAGTTCTCCGTCTTGAGCAGAATGCTCTTAATACCGCTCTCTGAAAGGTACTTGATAAGGGCATTGTTCTTGGGCAGACCGCGGTAGGCGCGGAGCAGTTGTTTGGCGCACTCGTCTTCGGGCTTGGGGTCGGGTTTCTCAGCAATGCCCTTTTTGGCATCGGCCAGGAACTGCGTAACCAGCAAACGCTGGGCGTTGTAGAGCTTCTCAATGGTGGGCTTGAAACGATAGAACTCCTGCTCGTCGTCGTCCTTGCCGGTGGGGCCACTGATGATAAGAGGAGTACGGGCGTCGTCAATGAGCACTGAGTCCACCTCGTCGACAATAGCGTAGTTATGGCCACGCTGGACAAGTTCCTCGGGGTTGCGGCTCATGTTGTCGCGCAGGTAGTCGAAGCCAAACTCATTGTTAGTACCATAGGTAATATCGCAGTTATAGGCTGCTTTGCGCTCGGCACTATGGGGCTCGTGTTTGTCAATGCAATCGACCGAGAGACCATGGAATTCAAAGAGCATGCCCATCCACTCGGAGTCACGCTTGGCGAGGTAGTCGTTGACTGTAACTACATGGACACCCTTTCCGGGAAGTGCGTTGAGATAGACAGGCAGGGTAGCCACCAGGGTTTTACCTTCACCAGTGGCCATCTCGGCAATCTTGCCGCTATGCAGCACCACACCGCCGATAATCTGCACATCGTAATGCACCATATCCCATGTTATCTCATTACCGCCAGCCATCCAGTGGTTCTGGTAGATAGCCTTGTCTCCTTCGATGGTGATGGATGCGTGAGTGGCAGCAAGATTGCGGTCGTGGTCCGTGGCGGTGACCACGACTGTCTCATTCTGCGCAAAGCGGCGGGCGGTCTCCTTGACAACAGCGAATGCCTCGGGCAGTATATCGTCGAGCACCTTCTGTGTTTTGTCGTAAGCATGCTTTTCAAGGTCGTCGATACGCTTGTACAGCGATTCCTTCTCCTCGACAGGCATATCGTACTCGGCCTCGATGCGGTCGTGCAGTTGTTTCAGCTCGTTCTCTTCAGCCTCGACGGCAGCAGAGATCTTCTGCTTGAATTCGAGGGTCTTGGCTCGCAAGCCATCGTTGTCGAGGGCTTGGATGGTGGGATAGACGGCAAGGGTGGCGTCGAGGAACGGTTTGACGACCTTGAGGTCGCGCTGGCTTTTGTTTCCGAACAGTTTAGTCAGTATATTGGCCATTGTTTCTGTATATCTTTTTTCTTTTTAATTTCTTTTGAGTATTCAGAGGCTCTCTATCAGAGCACGGATGATGCTGTCGTTGTCGATACCTTCGGCTTCGGCATAATAGTTTCTCACAATGCGGTGACGAAGCACATTGAAGGCAACACTGACGACATCCTCGATATCCGGCGAGTATTTGCCATGCAAAGCAGCATGGCTTTTTGCACCCATGACAAGATACTGGGATGCGCGGGGACCAGCGCCCCAGGAGATATAACGGGTAGTCTCGCTCGACTGGTCCGTCGGACGGGTTTTGCCGACCAAGCGCACGGCATATTCCACCACATTATCGGGAACAGGCATACGGCGGATAGCCTGCTGGAATGCGAGGATTTCGTCGGCACTAAGAATTTGGCGTACCTGTGCGGTTGAATCAATAGTGGTCTGCCTAACAATAGACACCTCCTCTTCGAAAGAGGGATAGTCAAGGCGTACGTTGAACATGAAGCGGTCGAGCTGTGCCTCGGGCAGCGGATAGGTGCCCTCCTGCTCGATGGGGTTCTGTGTGGCAAGCACAAAGAACGGCGAAGGCAAAGGGTAAGATGTGCCGCCAACGGTGACCGCGTGCTCCTGCATAGCCTCGAGCAAAGCAGCCTGCGTCTTGGGCGGGGTACGGTTGATTTCGTCAGCGAGGACAATGCCTGCGAAGACCGGGCCTTTGACAAAGCGGAGCTGGCGGTTTTGGTCCAATATCTCGCTGCCGGTAATGTCGGAAGGCATGAGGTCCGGCGTGAACTGTATACGACTGAAAGTAAGGCCGAGCGTCTGGCTCAGCGTATTTACCATCAACGTCTTGGCCAACCCGGGAACACCGAGGAGAAGGCAATGCCCTCCCGTAAAGACGGAAAGCAAAAGACTCTCGACAGCCTCATGCTGGCCAACGATGACCTTGCCTATCTCGCTACGCAGATCGCTATATTTCTGTCCCAGAAAGTCGAGTTGTTCTTTATCTGTCATTTATTGCAAATTCTGAAATACACAGTTTTTGTAGTCGTCGGCAAGGCGGACATAGGTCACCTGCATCTGTTTCCGGGCCCATTGCTGAAGTTTGCGCTGCTTGGCGGCGGCAAGAGCGGCAGCATAGATGCTGTCGTAGTCGTCGGTGAGGTTGGCGCGATGGGCTGAAAGCTTTTTGTTGAGCCGAACAATACGGTAGGCGTCGTGATTATCTTCCGTCTTCATAGCGGTAGCATTGCTAATCTGGCCTTCGTCGAGACCGGCGATGCCTACAGCATAGTATTTGGAGTCAATGGCAGCCTTGTCGAAGCGCGGCGTACCGTCGTTCGGATTCACAGCCGTACCGCCCTGCTTGGCGTTGGCGGCGGTGCTATATTGCCGGGCGGCCTCCTCGAAGGTGATATGTCCGGCACGGATTTCGGCAGCGACACTATCGAGTTTCATTCTCGCCTGCAACAAGTCATCGGACGACACCTGAGGGATAAGCAGTATGTGTCGCACGTTGACGGTGTTACCACGCCGCTCAATGAGTTGCAGGATGTGCAGGCCAAACTGTGTCTCTATGATGGGTGACACCTCGCCAGGCTTGAGTGCGAAGGCTGCCGACTCGAATTCGCCGACCATGTCGCCACGCGAGAAGAAGCCCAGCTCGCCACCTTTCTTGGCAGAACCCGGATCCTGTGAGTAGAGTGTCGCCAACATGGAGAATTTCTCGCCTTTGATCACACGCTCACGAAGTTCAGCCAGTTGGGTGCGCACACGGTCACGTTCGACTTCGGTAATGCGTGGCTGCAATTCTATCTCCGAAAACTCATAGCGTTCAGGAATCATCGGCAGGCTGTCGGCCGGCAGTGTGGCAAAGAACTCGGCCACTTCTTTGGGCGTGACAGTCACATCCTCCGTCAGCTGGTATTCCACACGGCGGCTGAGCAGCATGTTGCGTATCATGCGCTGGTATTGTTCCTTGAGCTCATCGTAGTTGAATCCTGTGGCTTCGCGCAGCGCCTCACGGGTGCCATACTGCCGCAGGTCATTCTTGAGGTAGTAGTCCACATACTGGTTCACTTCGTCGTCGCTCACCTCCACGCTATCCACCTCACCCTTGTGCACCAACAGCTGGTTAAGAATAAGGTTCTCCAAGATAGCACAACGGTTGTTGAATGCATCGCCGACACCTTGACGCACTCGCACCTGGGCGTAAGAGCGTTCCACGTCAGAGTATTTGATAATGTTCTTGCCGACAACGGCAGCGACCCCATCGACCACCGTCTCGTGCTGCGCCCACCCCGCTGCGGAGATGGAAAGCAACAATACTATAAGTGTCTTTTTCATTGGTTTCTCACGTTTCGTTTCACATGTCCGCCAGCCTCGGCCTCTTTCATCAGGTCGGCCTGCAACTTGGCAAGCAGTTCGATTTTTCTATGATTGAGAATGATGGCTCGGATATTCTCTCGCTGCAGCTCAAGCGGCGACACATCGTCCGATACCTTGTAGTCGAGAATGCGCACATAATAGGCCAGCGAATCGTCGCCGAGCACTATCGACCTGTGCTGCTTGAGGAAGAGGTCTTCGTTGTAGGTGGTGATAGGCACGGTCGACTGCAGCGTGTGGAATGCCATCCATGCGTCGGCGTCATAGTAGCCTTGCAGTCGGTTGCGTGTAGCCAGTTCCTCCAGTTCCACCACTTCGTTGTCGCCAAACGTGCTCTTGGCAATCAGTTTCTTCAGCTTGGCATCCGCGGCCGACTTCTTTGGCGCCGTGACATAGACCACCTTGACGATGCTATTCTTGAGTTGGAACTCGTCCTGGTGTTGCTCATAGTAGTCGGCAATGCGCTCGTCGGTCACATGCGTATCGAGCAGCTGGTTGAGTATCTGCTGTTCATAGGCGTAGGTCAGCAGGCTGTTGCGGTATTCGCTCATCTGCCGGCTGAAGTCGGCTTCCACGTTCTTTTCGGCCTTGCAGAGCATCACCGTCTGGCGCACCCACTGGTCGATGTAGTTGTCTACAATGGCCACACTGTCCTCGGGCGACACCCCTTCGCCGACAATGCCTATCAAATCGCTCTGATGGAGCTCGTGGTCATAGACCCGCGCCACCACCGGCGATTCATCGCCCTGCGGCATACATCCCACGGCAAGGCAGGCCGCCGCACCGGCTGCAAGCAAGAGGTTAATAACTGATTTTGTCGACCACATCCCAGTTGATTCTCACATTGTATTTCTTCCGCAGTTCGTTGTTGAGCTGGCGCTCCACTTCGTTCTGGTAGCCGTTGAGGTAGTATCCGCGCGCCTCCTGCTGCGACTTGAGCGTCGGGGGAATGATATCCTCAACCACCACACACCTGTAGCCGTTGCCACGGGGAGCGGAATAGACACCGGGCTGCCACTGGTCGTCGGCCAGCAGCTGCTGGCGGGTCTGCTCCACAATATCAACCTCCACCTTCACCTTATTGTCGGCGCACTTCTTGCCCATCGACTTCTCCAGCATTTCTTTCATCTCCAGACTGCCTTTATGCTTCTTCAATCCCTTGAGCAGCACCTTTTCGGCCTTATCCTGCGGCAGGCAGGTGGCGTCGGCCACCGTGTAGAGGGTCACCCTCGCCCGCTCTTTCCAGAAATAGATGGAGTCGGCCGGACGGTCGAGCCGCTTGGTGGCGCTCTCACGATTGTAGTAATTTGTAAAGCCCACAGTGTCATACAACGCCTTGGTCCAGACCATCTTGTTGTTGTAGTTGAATATCATCAGGCCGCGACGGTATTCGTCGACCACAGCGGCAAAATCGGGATATTCCTTCTCAAGTTGGCTGTCGGCATAGAGCACCGTCACGCTGTCCTTGAAGTTGTCATACTGCATGTCGACGAAGTAGCGCGGCTTCAGCTCGCGTTCGGCACGCTGATGGCAAGCGATGTAGCGCGCCAAGTCAAGCGTGGAATACTCTTTGTTGGGCAGTTGCAGTATCGGATGCACGTCCGTCACCAGGCTGTCGTTGTACTCCCACAGGTTGCGAGTGGCGTTGGCGGGCACGATGTTATAAAGTTCGTCGAGGTTGGCACGCATCTTCACCGGCCCTTTGGCCTTCTTGCGCCCTTTGGCGACGGTTTGCTCAGGCGTTGTGGTCAGGTCCACAATGCCGTATTTGGCGCGGCAGTTGCGGGCGAACTGCTTGCGCGAAGCATCGCCGCGCTGGTCACGACTCATCTTCTGCTTGTAGTACGGCACCATGTCCTCGAACGAGGCCAGGGTGTCCTTGCGTATCAGCTTCACGATGTGCCAGCCATACTGGGTAAAGAACGGCTTGCTGTACTCACCCGGTTTCATGTGCTCCACCGCATGAATGTACTCGGGAGGCAGGTTCGACAGAGGGGCATTCATCAGCAGACCGCCTTTGTCGCTGGTAGTCTTGTCATCGCTCTGGCGCGCCACCATGGCAAAATCCACTCCCTGCTGCAGACGGTTGTAGCAGTCCTCTATCATTACCCGCTGGCTATTGGAGTCGCGGCTGCTAATCCAGATATGAGCCATATCGATGCGGCCAAACAGTTCCACCTTGTCGAGGAGCTTGATAATGTGATAGCCGAACTTCGTGCGCACGGGCATGCTCACTTCGCCGACATTCAGTGCATAGGCGGCATTCTCAAACGGATAGACCATGTCGAAGGCGGTGAAAAAACCCAAATCGCCCTCGTTGGGACGCACCTGCCCGTTGGGGACAGTGGGACGCACCGTCTCAATCGACACATCGAAGAAGTCCTCGCCGGCCATGATGCGGTCACGCAGCTTCATGATACGCTCATAGACCTTGGCGGTATCCTCGGGCGACGCGTCGGGCGGCAGGCGCAGCAGTATATGCGCCGCATGCAGCGAATAGCGGTTGCGGGCATAGGCTTCACGCAGCAGCCCGTCGAGCACCGTGCTGTCAATCAGATAGGGCGCTGCCAACTCACCGCGGTACTGCGCCAGTTCTATGCGCAGATTCTCGGTGGTGTCGAAGCCCAGCGCGTGGGCGTCGAGCAACTTGGCACGGAAATTGGCGAAGAGGTCCACATACTCACGCAGGGCGTCGCGCTTCTCGGCGGCCGACGTCTGCGGATTGGCCGACAAGCGATTGCCCACACTGTTGTTGAACTCCTTCATGAATTCCGACTGGCGAATCGGCTGCCCTCCAACCTCCATCACAACGGGGTCGGTCTGGGCATGCAGGAACGTGAAAAGCGAAAACAAGGCCGAAGCCAGCAATATCTTCTTCATCATTTGTCTTAACTACTTAACTCCTTGACACAATCATGTTCAACGCGAATAGTTCGGGGCCTCGCGGGTGATGGCGATGTCGTGCGGATGGCTCTCCGTACGTCCCGCATCGGTGATGCGGATGAACTTGGCCTTCTGCAGATCGCCGATGGTGCGGCTGCCCGTATAGCCCATGCCGGCCTTGAGGCCGCCGACGAGCTGGTAGAGAATCTCGCTGAGGGTGCCTTTGTAGGGCACACGGCCCACCACGCCTTCGGGCACAAGCTTCTTGGCGTCGGTCTCCTTATCCTGGAAGTAGCGGTCCTTGCTGCCGGCCTGCATAGCTTCCAGCGAGCCCATGCCACGGTAGCTCTTGAACTTACGGCCTTCATAGATGATGGTCTCGCCCGGGGCCTCGTCGGTGCCTGCCACCAGCGAACCCACCATGACGGTGCTCGCACCGGCGGCCAAGGCTTTCACCACGTCGCCGCTGTAGCGGATGCCGCCGTCGGCGATGACTGGCACATCGTAACCCTTCTGTTTCAGGGCGCCGCACACCTCGCAGATGGCGGTGAGCTGGGGCACACCGATACCGGCGATGATGCGGGTCGAGCAGATGCTTCCCGGTCCGATACCGACCTTGATGGCGTCGGCACCGGCCTCGGCCAGCATGATGGCGGCTTCACCGGTGGCGATATTGCCCACCACCACGTCGATATTGTCATACTTGGCTTTCACGTTCTTGAGGGCTTCCACCACGCGGATGCTGTGGCCGTGGGCGGTGTCGATGACAATGGCGTCGGCGCCGGCTTTCACCAAAGCCTCGACGCGGTCCATCATGTCGGGCGTGATGCCCACGCCGGCAGCCACACGCAGACGGCCATTGCTGTCCTTGCAGGCCATCGGGCGCTCCTTGGTCTTCATGATGTCGCGGTAGGTGATGAGGCCCATAAACTGACCTTTCTCGTTCACCACCGGCAGTTTCTCAATCTTGTGCTGCTGCAGGATGTCGGTGGCCTCGGCAAAGGTGGTGCCCTCGTGGGTGGTGATGAGCTTGGTAATCATAATCTCGCTCAACGGACGCTCCATATCGCGCTCGAAGCGCAGGTCGCGGTTGGTCACCATACCGATGAGCATACGGTTCTCATCCACAATGGGGATGCCGCCGATGCCATACTCCTCCATCAGGTGCAAGGCGTCCTTCACCTTGGCGTCCTTGTTGAGTGTCACGGGGTCGATAATCATGCCGTTCTCGGCACGCTTCACCTTCCGTACCTCATTGGCCTGACGCTCGATGCTCATGTTCTTGTGCAGCACGCCGATACCGCCCTCCTGGGCCATGCCGATGGCCATAGCGGCCTCGGTCACAGTGTCCATAGCCGCGCTGACCAGCGGGGTGTTCAGCGTGATGTTCTTCGAAAAACGGGATGCCACCGTCACCTCGCGGGGGAGGATTTCGGAGTAAGCGGGGACGAGCAGCACGTCGTCGTAAGTAAGGCCTTCGCCGATGAATTTAGTGGTGTCTGTATACATATTATTGCGCAATTTATTACCTATAAAATAAAATGCAAAGATACGACAATTTTCCGATATGACCAAATAAAAAAAAGAACGCTGTTTCCTCTGCTTGATTTACAGTTGATTAATACACGTTCTTCTGACGTTCTTCTCGAATTCGAGAAGAACGTCAGAAGAACGATAGGGGAACGGTGGTGGAAATGAGGGTGATGGGACGGACTCTGTTTAGCGCTGTCTGGTACGCATCACCTCGTTAAGGGTCTTTGTTTTTACCTTCATGTTGCGCATGTCGGCTTTCGGGTCGACGGGGATGAAGGTGGTGGTGAGGCTTTCGCCCGCTTTGAGGTCGACGAAGTTATGGGTGAAGTGGCCGTCGATATGAGGGTCGGTGTCGATGTAGAGGTCGTAGAGGTCGCTTTCGGCCTTGATGGTTACCATTAATTCCGACTTCCGATTTCCGACTTCCACTTTGTAGTGCGGTTCGGGGTAGGTGCGGTCTTTGGGGTAGACGCTATAATACTCTTGCCATTTCTCACTTTCCTCTTTCCATTTTCCGCTTTCCGCTTGATAAAGAGCCTGCGCGCGGTAGTGCAACGCTTTCCAGTTGCCGTAGTAGTCGATGCTGCTCCATGAGGCCACGGGCCAGCAGTCGTTGAGCTGCCAGTAGAGGGTGCCCATGCAGTGGGGCTGCTGCTTGATATGCTGGAAGATGCCGTAGCCGGTGCCCCAGGCTTGCAACAACTGGCTGACGTAGCAGTAGTCTTCGAGCGAGAGACTGCGGCTGTCGAAGCCGTAGTAGCGCATCATTGCTTTGTCGATGATCTCGCGACCGCGGCCGTGCTTCTGATGGTTTTTCATCGTGGGAGAGTCGATATAGAGCTGGTCTTCGGGACAGAAACGCCTGATAGTGCTCATCATGGGATAGCTCTGGAAACCGTATTCTGACATGAACCGACCGGTCTTCTCGGCATAACGCTCGAAGGGTTCCTCGCCCCACCAGACACCCCAGTAGTGGCTGTCGCCGTGGGTGACACACTCGGGGTGGCCCCAGCCGTAGAGCGGCGAGGTGGTGATGTAGGGGCGATGGAGCGGGTCGCAGTCGCGGACGGCCTTGGCCAATATGCTGGAGGAACTGGTGTTGCTGGAAGTATTGGGGTATCCGAAGATGGTGTCCATGGCTTTCTCCAGACGGGCGCGTTGCTCGGGTGTCCAGTTGAATTGGCCCTGCCAGCCCCAGTCTTCCCAGCCGTTTTTCACCTCGTTGTTGCCGCACCAGAGGACGACGCAGGGGTGCTTGGCGATGCGGGTGATGTTCTGACGGACTTCCTTGTCGATGCTCTCGAGCATCTCAAAGTTGTCGGGATAGAGCATAGTGCTGAAGTTGAAGTCCTGCCACACCATAATGCCCAGCGAGTCGCAGAGGTCGTAGAAGCAGTCGTGTTCGTAGATGCCGCCGCCCCATACGCGCAGCATGTTGAACCCCGCCTCCTTGGCCGAGCAGAGCAGGGTGCGGTAGCGGGCTTTCTGTTCGTCGTTCAGCACGGGGAATGAGTGTACGGGTATCCAGTTGGCGCCCTTGATGAAGATGGGTTTGCCGTCGCGGTAGAAGGTAAAAGACTGTCCGATGGAGTCCTGCTCTTGTCGTAATTCTATTGTCCTTTCACTCCCTTTCACTCCCTTTTCAATCCCTTTCACTCCTTTGTTCGTGATATACACCGGTTTCCAGATGCCGCAGGTGGGCAGTTTTGGACCCCAGTCCCAGCCTTGCTGGTAGGGTGCTATGCGCGTGAAGGCGCGCCGCTCGGGCAGGGGGATGCCATACTCGTCTTCACGAATGGAGTCTTCCAACGGAAGGAACTTTACGCTAAGGATAAAAGTGTCTTCGATATTGGGGAACGGAATTTCATATGTGCAAAACATGTTGTCTGCATTAGGTACCCACAACAGATGCTCGAAAATGCCAGCGGTGTTGGCGATACGAATGTCTGCAGGCCCTGCCAGTCCCTCGAATACAAGCCATAGGGTATCCCCTTTGGGGAGGTTTTTCTTGCATATAGATGTTTTATATACCCACACGCTGTCGTCCACCCATTGCACCGAGTCCTCGTTGGTGCCGTAATACGGGTCGGGAATGAGGCCATTGGTCATGAGGTCGGTATGGATGAATCCCGGCACCGTGGCGGGATACCATTGCCCGTTGTATTCAAACTGCCAGTCGGTCAGTTCCACCGTGTCCGGCTTTGTTGCGCATCCCACCAGCAACAGCGTCACCGCGCATATCGTCATTATTTTTCTCATCGTCTAACTCTGTTTTTCCCCTTTTGGTTGTTTACCCTTGCCTTTCGGCGCTTAATTCAGCAGGCAGCTTTCGCCCCACATCAGCTGCGGGTAGGCCATCTTGAGGTCGGCAGCCGAGCCTGTGACGTTGCTTCCGCCGCTGGTGGCGAAGACGTTGAGCACCTTGCCGCCGAGGTCGTGGGCCTCGATGAAGGTGTTGACGATAGTGGGGGCGGTGTACCACCACACGGGGAAGCCGATCCACACAGTGTCGTAGTCCGCGATGTTCTCGCAACGGCCCTTG
>JAEEGH010023942.1_pt1 | contig 12371 bp, 12 predicted proteins | sample 9134181 | NCBI WGS metagenome assembly JAEEGH01 (sample SAMN16246544, study PRJNA631951) | gut metagenome | biome: gut microbiome; feature: rumen; material: DP-attached | host: Bos | place: Iran: Karaj | collected 2018-10
CGGGAAATCCTTTGCGTATTATTTCAATTTCTGCATGTATGGCAGGGGCTGTTTGCGGTGACCACTGTTCTCCAATTTCGGATACAACGATTATGGCGAGTGCGGGTGCTCAGTGTGAACACGTAAAGCACGTTGCTACACAGCTCCCTTATGCAATTACTGTTGCAGTAGTGTCATTCCTGACATACGTTGTAGCAGGTCTTACACAGGGAATTGGTCTTGTAGCAAGCGCTATTATTTCATGGCTCTTCGGTGCAGCAGTATTGATCTGCTTCCTCTTCTTCATGAAAAAGCGCTCTACAAAATAAAATTAAGCACGGAAATCAATAGTTTTTCCGGCGTGCCACAGCTTCTCCAGATCGTAGAAGCTGCGTGCACTCTCAGACATCAGATGAACGACGATTGCACCTAAGTCAATAAGGTTCCAGTCGTCGCCATCTGGACTCTTGCGGTTTGTAACATGAATCTCTAGGTCGTTATCTTTAATATAATCCTTTACCTGCTTATACAAGCCCTGCCAGTGAGTAGAACTTGTTACAGTTACAATTACAAAATAATCTGTCCAGCTGTTGAGTCCGCTGATATCCAAAAGAGTAACATCATTACCCTTTCCATCTTCCATCAATTTTGCAATTTCTCTTGCTTTTTCTTCCATTGTTTTCATAAAATACCACCTGCGCCTTTTCTGCGCTTACCTTCGAGACGGAACAACATAACGTCCGTCAAAATCTTTACCAAGGATAATCGTAAAGTCAACGCCCGCATCAAGGCTTGAGCTTTCGGCTTCCTCTTCGGGAGTAGCTTCCCTTATATTCGTACATCGGATAAACTCGCCGACAATTTTTGCAACATCCATATTTCCAATGTGGTCTATGATTACGGTTTCATCATAGTCGTTTCTTGGAGCATTAACAGGACTCAATACATCATAACTTGCATTCTGGAACAGAATTGCCGTATTTCTTGCAAGGCCCTGAGTAGTTGTACCGTTTTGAATTTCAAGCACGTAAACACGGCTTGTAAAGGTTCCATCTGTAGAAGCAAGCAGGTTTGTTGTCTGCTTTACAGCTTCCTTAATGAACTCACCGTTGTTATCCGGCATCAAAAGCTGTTGTCCGTCTACACGACGGAGAGAACCTGTAATTGTCTGCTTGATAATTGATTCAGCATCAACATCAGCTATTGCTTCAAAAAGAGTTGTCTCTTCATCTTCATTAAGATTAGTCTTTATAAAATCGAGATAACGCTTTCTGTTTGCCTTCTGGAAAATTACAAACTTCTTGTCGTGAAGTCCGGTAATAAAAGCAGCCATAGCATTCTGGTAGCGTTCCTGAACATCAGCTTCGGCTTCTTCGTCAAGTCTGTAATGAAGATAGGTATTAATTTTATCACCATCCAGGTTAATAGCCCCGGAAGGAAGCAGCCAGCGGTCTCCATCGTTTGAAACACAGTCTACCGGCTCTGAAATAAATACGCGCATACCGCCAAGATAATCAGAAATCTTAATAAATCTATCGAGTGTCAAAATTGCATAATACGGAATTGTCATTCCCAAAAGCTTTTCAACCTCGTTTCGAAAGCTGATTACACCCGCTTCTGAATAAACCTTCTGCAGCTTGTCTACTCGACCAAGACTCTGATAAATTGCACCTGTATAACCAGGCAGATTTACAAGAGCGGCCTTTTTTGAAGACGGATTATAAATCAAAACGCTTGAAAAAAGCATTTCCGAATCTTCATCTTCTATAATAAAGAGGGTTCGCATAATTCCCTTTTCTTTAAGGGCATCTTCTACAGTGTTTGTTTTAAGAGAAAAGGCAAATATTATTGAAAGCGCAACTGCTGTAATAATAATCAGCGCAATAAAAATTACACCCTTTTGTTCGTCACGGATTTTTATCTTTCCCATTACTGCACCCCTCCTGCGGTAATAAGCTTTTTATAATAATCATTCATTTCTCTTGTTCCGGGAGAAATCTCAACACCATGCTTTATTAAATATTCATAATTTTCTTCCAGTACTGAATAAAGCATCTGATCCAGTGACATTGAAAGCAGATTTTCGCGATAATCTTCTGTAGACTGTGGACGACCCGGCTCAATCTTATCAGCAAGAAAAAGACATTTTGTAAGGTCGCACATTCCAATTATACCCGAAGTATGATTTGCTACTGCTTCAAGAATTTCCGGATCAAACACCTTAAACTTTTTGCGCAGCAAAACGGCCGCAGCCCGACCATGAAGAAGAGCAGGCTTTTTTTGTTCAAAGGCTGTAATCTCCTGGCCATCGCTGGCAGCAAGTTCAAGCATCTCTTCATCCGAAAAATCCTTACACATGTCGTGGCCGATTCCTGCAAGATAGCCCTTTCGCCAGTCCAATCCATACTGGCGGCACATGCGGGCACAGGTTTCTGCAACCCTAACTGAATGCTCGTAGCGGCTCTTTTTTACATGCGCCTGGGTAAAGGCACGGATTTCTTCGGTCTTTTCTATATAATCAATCATACAAGTTGTTTTCTATAATATAATCAAAAACAGCCGGTGGAACAAGATAGCGGAAGCTTTTACCCTCGCTGATTCGGCGGCGTATGTCTGTAGAAGAAACCGGTAGCATTGGAGATTCAACATAAATACAAGGATATTTGAAGTTTTTCAAATCAAACTTTACTGAAAAATCTCCCTTGTAGTCGCCGCTTGGTTTATTTGCATAAAGGCTTGATTCCATAGCCTTAACATCCGGGTAACGGTGAATAATGATTAAGTCGGCAAGGGCGCTTACCTTTTCCGGGTTACGCCATTTATCAAATTCTGCCGCAACCTCATCGCCCATTACAAAGGCCAGTTTTTTACTGAGCTTTCCTTCATATTTTTTTGTAAGATATTCGAGAGTATCTGATGTATAGGAAATTCCGCCCCGGTCAACCTCACAGGTCTCGAGTTCAAAATGGCCGCTGCCTTCGCTGGCACAAAAATCTTCAATCATTTTTAAGCGGTGCTGGGCAGGAATGATTTTTGAGGCATCCTTATGAGGCGGCTGGAAGGTTGGTACAAACAGCACCTTATCGTAACCAAGTTCTCGCACAATTGTGTCGGCCAGCATAGCATGACCAACATGAAGAGGATTAAAGGTTCCGCCGAAAACTGCTACTTTCATAAACCTGCCCCACCCGCTTTACTGTTCACTTCCCGGGTACTGAACGTTATCATCGTCGTCATCAATATAGGCACGGTCTTTCATAAAACTGCTTCCAAACTGATTTGCATTGTCTGATGAGTCGCCGGCTCCAGAATCAGCTGAAGCCTCACGTTTTTCCTGCTTACTTACCAGCTCCATAATCTGATGCTGGGCATCCTTCATTCCGCGGCCTGTATGAACCGAAACCGGAATAACAACAGTGTCCGGCTCTGAAGCCTTGATTTTTTCCTGAACTTCTACAGCGCGTTCAAAAGCACCTTCAACATCAATCTTGTTGCAAAGAACAATGCGAGGCTTTTCCATAAGAGCATCAGAATAATTTCTAAGCTCGTTACAAAGAGTATCGTAAGCGGTAAGATAATTTTCGTCGCTGCAGTCAATCATAAAGATGAGACAGGCAGTACGTGTAATATGCTTAAGGAAGGTATCTCCAAGACCAAGGCCTTCGGAAGCACCTTCTATAATTCCAGGAATATCAGCAATTATGATATCTGATTCATCGTCTACACGAAGCACTCCAAGGTTTGGAATAATAGTAGTAAACGGATATGGAGCAATCTTCGGACGTGCGTTTGTAAAGAAAGTGAGGAGCGAAGATTTACCTGCGTTAGGAAAGCCTACGAGGCCTGCATCAGCCATAATGGAAAGCTCAAGTTTTAAGAAGCGGGTCTCTCCCTTTTGTCCAGGATTAGCCTGCTTTGGCGCCTGGTTTGTTGAAGACTTAAAGTGAACGTTACCCCAGCCGCCGTTACCACCTTTTAGGAAGGTAAAAGATTCGTCGCCCTTTGCGGTTGAAAAGTCGTAAATGATTTCTTCGGTTTCTGCGTCGCGGATTGTTGTTCCCGGAGGAACCGGAATTACACAGTCTTCGCCGTCTGCACCGTAGCGATTCCAGCCCTGACCGTCGCCGCCGTTTCTTGCTTTAAAACAGTGCTTGTGACGGATATTCGCGAGGGTTCGCAGATTCCGCTTTACAGTAAAAATAACATCACCGCCCTTACCGCCGTCACCGCCGTTAGGACCACCATGAGGAATATATTTTTCGCGTCGGAAGGCAACACAGCCGTTGCCACCGTTACCCGAGCGAACTTCAATTGTCGCTTCATCTGCAAATCCAATCATAAATCACCTGCCCGCATTGTTGCGGAATATCAAAAAAAAAGCCCGGCACTTTTATTTACCGGGCATTCACATTCAGTAAAAACTGAACTTATTTTGCAGCTTCAACAGAAACAACCTTGTGATTATTTCTTTCGCCGAAAACTACTTTTCCATCAGATGTAGCAAAAAGGCTGTCATCACCAGCTTTCATAACGTTTGCTCCAGGATAGAATTTTGTTCCGCGCTGCTTAACGATGATAGAACCTGCAGTTACAGATTCTCCAGCATATCTTTTTACGCCCAAACTTTTCGGATTCGGATCGCGTCCGTTTTTAGCACCAGATCCACCACGTGTTCTTCCCATAGTAATCTCCTTTTAATTATGCAAGAGTGATAGACTCAACACGTACCTTTGTGTACTGCTGTCTATGACCAATCAAGCGATGATAATCTTTCTTTGACTTGTATTTGAAAACCAAAACTTTCTTGTCGCGGAAAGAATCTTCTACAACTACAGTTACTTTTGCACCCTTTACATAAGGAGTTCCAACACTGATTTTGTCACCGTCGCTTACCAAAAGAACGGTATCAATGTCAATCTTAGCGCCTTTTTCAGCATCAAGCTTATCTACTGTAAGGACAACGTCTTTTTCAGCCTTGTACTGCTTGCCCTTAAATTCAATAGTTGCGTACATAAAATACCTCTATTAAAATAATTCGTTATAAATCGCCCGATGCAGTGGAACAAGGAAACAGAATCCATTCTGCAAAAGACTGGTAATTCAGACCGTCCACTGAACGTAAAACGGGGATTAAACGTCAGTTAGCCTAAAGTCTAAATACGTATCAAAGAATATATCAGAAAACAATTATTTATTCAATAGATTCAATTGTTTGCTGCTGATTTTTATGTTTTTTTGAGTAGAAATAAAAGATCAGTACCAGCACGAATGAAAGTGTTTGGGCAATGCTTATTCTTACCATTTGAAGCTGGTCGGCTCCATTTTCAGAAAGTACATGAAGAATATTTACCAGAGTATTATTTACAAAATGGTCGCCCATGGCCATAAAGCCCGAGCCTGTGATTTTTGTAATCAGGCCGTATTTGTAGCCAACTACTGCAGAAGACAAAATCAAAATAAGACAGTTCATGATAAGTCCGAAGGTAGAAAGCTCTCCATCCATAAAACTTCGAACAGGGGCTGCTCCGTGCCAGAAGCCAAAGAGAATTGCGGAAATTATTGCTGTTGAAGAATACGAAAATTTTTCCTGAAGGCGGCGGATAAAGAGGCCTCGAAAAACGCCCTCTTCCATTACGACATTTACGATATTTCCGAAAATGCAGAGAGCAAAAAACAGGAGGCCGGTCTGATTTCCCAGGTTGCCGTTTACGGAATAACTTGTAACATAAAACTTTAAACCTGTGTATGAGCCGGATGCTTTTGCAATCAGGACCTCGATAAAATATGCGACCGCAAAACAGATAATACCAAAAAGCAGACCTGCGGCAAGTTTAATTCCACATTTGTCCAGAGAAAAACCAACTTCATCCGCCTTGTACTTATAGATACCGGCAAAAATTATAAGGATTATAATTCCAGCAAGCTTATGAAAAAGAGCCTCACCTATTACGGTTGAATCTGTTCTAAGAAGGAAGTATTCAATCAGGCGCAAAATAAAGCAAATCAGATAAATCAACAAAACCGAAGTAAGAATATTTTTATTTTTCATAAATATTATGACACCTGAAATTATGATTTCTGTTACTCAGTTATAATAATTGCAATAATAGCTGAAACTGTCATGGATAAAAAAAGAACAGCCGACTTTTTCTAAGACAATCAGCTGTTCTAAAAAAGGAAGACTTTTACTTATTTGATTAATTTTCCAGACAAAGAGCTGGGATAATGCCTTGAGTAGATAAATTAACATTACAATAATTTGTGTTCAGACTTACATAATATGGCTGCATATCATATGGAGAACGTAACCACCAGTCTGTCGCATAGGGTGACTGATTAGCAGGAACAGAACCAGAAGCCTTTGCGAAATCCGTAGCAAAACGATATACAGAAGGATTTGTTGAATACATATCATATGCAAATCCGTAATCATAATCCGTAGCTTCTTGCTGGCTCAACAAAAACACCTTATCGTTAAGTGTTTTATTAAAAACATAATTATTTACATAGGAATTGCTATAATAATTTATTTTTGGTTTTGCACTGTCTGCATCATTTATAACAGCAGTTGTGTGTATTGCATTCTGTAATTCTGTTGTAAAGGCGGTCTGCAAAAAGCCGTTATCTACAAAAGTCTCATCATTTTCAAGACTTGCATCTTCTTTTTCCTGCTTCATATAATTATTACCATTAAGAAATGCACGTACACGGCTATGCTCATAGTTATTCGGATATATTGTTTCACCGTTTATATTTCGATTTACAGTATAATCATAAAAAGCTGTATTGATCAGAACTTTTTCTGCAATCAAAAGTTTTTTTCCAGAGGAATTGTAATCATTTGTGATTACGCGCCATACAATAGGTTCAACTTTGAACCATCTGGTACTATCACCACCCATTTTCACTTCAGTTCCGTCGGAGTAATAAAGCTGATTTAAAAAAGATTTTCCAGTTTCCTTACACTCATAATACCAGGCACCATCACTTCCTTTATAGTAAGTAAAAAGACCAGCTTTTGCACCCTTTGTTTTATCAATGGTTACATTACTTGCCTTAATTGTCTGTGGCCAGTCACCAAATTTTACAAGATTAAAGGTAGCAGTATTTCCAGCCCCCATATCTACATTAACAGTTCCAGCAGCAGTTAGAGTTGTACCTGTAAAGGTCAACCATTCAGGCTCTGAATTAGCCGTAAAAAAATTACACCCTGTAAAGAGCATCAATAATACTGCAGTAAATGCAACAAAAAAATGTTTTTTCATAGTTTGATTTTCCCTTATGTTTTATTATCTCCGGCATTTAATAAAATAAACGAGAGGCTGATTTTCATTTGGAATTCAGCCTCTCGGATAGACTTACAATACTAACTAATTTGTATAATCGTATTCAAATACAGCATAATAATTTGAATGCTGTATTTCTGCAGAACGCTTATCAAAATTTGGATCCGAAGTCTTATAGTTATCTTCTGTTGGTGAATAATTAATAATCTTTATTGATCCAGATGGAAGCAGTATTACCTTTCTTGTAATTGAATTTCCAGCTACACCTGGAGTATGCCATTCACGATATGTTGCACAATATAATCCCTTAAAATATGTATTCTCTGATTCTGGGCTATTCCTAAATGTTACATTATCTTCAACATCTAGTTTTCCAAGTTTATTTATCATAATTCCTGTTGTTGCAAAACATATTATATTAGGATTACTTGAATTCTCTCCAGCTTTAATAGTAAGAGTTCCACTCTTACCAGTATCCTGACCAACTTGTATTGTTGAACCAACAATAAAATAAGGAACATCCTGTTTAGCCCAAACTACATCTGAATATATAGAAGTTGTATTAAAATGAATATAATTAAATTTGTTCTTATCAGTATTTGAAGTTCCAAAAGTATTTGAGGCATCAAGTTTCAAATCAGCAGGAAGACTTAAAGGCCAAACATTGTTTTTAAAGGTTGAATTCTTAACATATGTCTTATCTGGGTCATGATCTACAGAAGACTCGAATTCAAGGGCAGCATTCACATTGTCAGAGGTAGAATTGGTTCCATCATTATAGCTAAAAATACAAGCATCGACTTTTGCTTTTCCTTCTGTAGTATTTTTAACTACATATAATGTACTACAGTTATTTCCACCGTAACTGAATTCACAATTTTTAAAACTTCCTGTTCCACCATATATTTTTATCTGCTTCCAATCTCCTGGACTAGGTTCTGAATCTCCAGCACAGTTAATTCTTCTACCTCTAGAATCCTTTGCAGAAGTAAAAATTACACCCGTTGCAGTTAGTGATTCAGTTTTATTAACAGTAATACCGCCTGTAGGACCAAATTTAACAATTGCACCTTCTTGTATTACAAGATCACAACCATTTTTTAAGCTATATGTGGAATTAATAAAATAAGTAATAGACTCTCCATTAGCATCTCGTCCTGGCCAAGTTGTATCTTCACTCAAACTTCCTGTAATCGGCTGATCATCTGCAGCATTATTTGAATTACCTCCGCCTCCGTTACCACCGCCATTTCCACTAAGGCCGCCGGTTGGGAGTGAACATCCGAACAAAGCAAATGCAAGGGCACCTGCCATTACAAATTCCAACATCTTGGTTTTCTTCATAAATCACATCTCCTTTAGATTTATTTGTTTTCTGAGTTTATTATAGGGGCGTTTTTTTTAGAAAAATACAGAGTTAAACTCACAATTTTTCTGAAATTTGCAGATTTTTGACAGTTTTTTCATATATTTTGTAATTTCAGTTAATTTTTGAAGGTGAAAAAAATAATTTTTGTGAGTTTAACTCTCTATCTAATTCCGAATTCTTGGGGTATTATATAAAGCATGACGATTCGGAAAATTTGTTTTATCGCGCTTATATCATTATTTATCTCTGGAGCTGGATTTGCCCAGACGCCGGAAGAGGTTGAGAGAGACCTGCCCTTTTGGGATACCAACAAAGAAGTTTTTTCTCAAAGCCATATATATCAGATTGTTGGTAATGAAAACAATTCTTTATATCTTTTGAATGTAGTTGTAGAAAACGGCTGGCACAGTATCATTTATGCTGTTTCTCCGGATGCATATATGTCAGATAAAAGGATATATAAAATCTGGGATCAATCTGCAGCTGGCGGTGATGTACGAAGTCTGGTATTCAGTCCTTTTTCCAAAAAGTTCTATTTCACAGCTGCCTGGGATAATAAATCTGATTTGGTTAAAAAAAATCAGGGACTTTGGATTGGAACTCAAACAGATAAAAAATATGAACCAGTTTTGCTAAATCACCAGCTGATGGATAGTGGCTTGGGCTATTTAGTTGTAAATAAAAAAGGAGTCTGGCTTTTACGCGATAAAGAACCAAACTGGGATATTGATAACCGATGGACAACCAGTATTTTATATCAGATAGAAGACAATAAAGGCAGATTTATTTTTCAGGTTCCGGAAGAAACGAAGAATCTGCCATTCCATTCTTACTGGACTTTTGAAAACCCTTCGAACGTAAGACTTCCTGATGGAAATATTACAAATGAATGTCAGGTATGTTTACGCAACACCGATTATACTTTGATTATCCGCGACAAGGATGTTAAATCCTGGTGGTTATTCAACTGTATTACAGAGAAGATAGAAAAATACGAAAACTACGATTCAGCTCTGGAAGCAGCCCGATTGATTGATTACAAGCAGAATAAGAAAATCAATCAGCAAAACATAGAAACTCCGGGCCGTATTGCTTTTGAAATATGTGCCTTAATCTGTTTTGTGCTTTCTACTATTTTCATCATCACCCTGCTTCTTCACAAAAACCGCAGAATGAGAAAAACTGCCAGAACCTTAAAAGAACATAATAAGATGATTTTTGATATTCAGGAAAAAGAACGTGCAAAAATCAGCCGCGATATTCATGACTCTGTTGTTCAGGACATCCGTGTTCTTCGACTTGAAACTGAAAACCTTATTGTTGACGAAGCATCAAAGCAGAGACAGACTAAAATTGAAGATCTTGCTACAGACTGTATCGTCAAGCTTAGAAACATCTGTTATAACCTTACACCCGCAGAGCTTGCAAGCCACTCGGACGGAGATTCTTCTAAACTTGAACTGATTTCTATCATCAACTCTCTGGTACAACAGTTCAGTACCAGAACTCATATTCCATGCTATCTTAAAGTTGATGAAGGTTTTGAATACCCTGTTCTAGAAAAGGAAGAAACTCAGAATCTTTTCCGCGTTGTTCAGGAAAGCCTTACAAATATTGAAAAGCATTCTTATGCAACACAGGTTTCTATCTTTATAAAAAAAGACGGCAACACCCTTTTGATTTATATAACTGATGACGGCATTGGCTGTAATCCAGATGAATTAAACCGAAGATTAAAAAGTAAAGATCACCTTGGCTTAAAATCCATGAAGGACAGAATGGATTTGATCGGCGGTTCCATTGAATTCTTTACAGCACAGAATGACGGGATGGAAATCACAATTAAACTACCTTTGGAGAACGCATAATGAAAAACATTGTTTATATTGTTGATGATCATAACATGGTTAGAAACGGGCTTAAATCCTGGCTCGAAACTCATACAAAATGGAGAGTTCCAAAAGATTTTGCTACCTCAAAGGAATGTCTGGATTGTCTTAATTGTTTGAGCAAAACCTTAAAGAATGAAGATGTATTTCCATCTATTATAATAGTAGATGTTCAGCTTATAAACGAAACTGGATTTTCTCTTGTACAGAAAATAACTGAATTGTATCCATCCATAAAATGTGTAATGTATTCTATGTTTGATACAACCGGCTTTATTTTACAGGCAAAAGATTCTGGCGCTAAGGGCTACATTTCCAAGGTAGCAAAAGAAGAAGAACTTGCACACTGTCTTGATGTTGTTCAAGACGGAGGCACCTACCTTGAGCAGTATATGATGGAAGCTCAGACAAAAGTCGACTCCATTGTTTCTGTACTTTCAAAGCAGGAGCGCGTAATTTTTGAAGCACTCCTGCAGGAAAAAAGTAACAAGCAGATTTGTGATGAACTCTTTATTGCCCCACGCACGGTAGAAAACTACACAAGCAGACTTTATTCCAAGGTTGGTGTAAAGAACCGAGAGGAACTGATTCAGAAGTTCAAGTAAAAGATCCTCGGGTCAAGCCCGAGGATGACAATGTGTCATTGTAGGGTCAAGCCCGAGGATAACAATGTGTCATTGTCTGGCTTAATCCGACAAGCTTATTTTAGACTCTTCGACAGAGTTCTTACTGCTATGTAGTTTATAATTCACTACCTTACCATTCTTCCATTCAAAGTCAATTGTGCAGCCACCTTTTATGGCAATGCCTTTTGCGTAACCCGACTGCCAGGCTGCTTCTGACGGGAGAGCCGGCAGAAGTTTTACTTTTACAGTACCGTCATTTTCGAACTCGCTTTGCACTAAAAGGCGGAGAATTCCCGCCAGGGCGCCAAAGTTGCCGTCAATCTGGAAAGGCGGATGATTATCGAGAAGATTTGGCAGAGTTGAGTGCTGAAAGAGCTTTATGATAGAAGAAAGTGCTTCGTTTCCCATACCCAGCTGGGCATAAAAGTTTATAATCCAGGCCTGACTCCAGCCGGTGTGGCCGCCGCCGTTGCTAAGGCGCTTTTGCAGGGTCTTTTTTGCGGCTTCGCAGAGTTCCGGAGTGCGCTCAAGAGTGATTGTGTGGCCCGGGTAAAGTCCGTAAAGGTGGCTGATATGGCGGTGACCAGGTTCAACCTCTTCTACCTCACGGTTCCACTCCATAAGGGAGCCGTCGGAATTGAGGGATGGCTTTTTCAGATGGAGCAATACATAATCAAAAGAAGCAAAATCTTCATCATTATAAGAGTGGCCTTTTTTGTCCTTACAATTGCAATCCCCTAGAGCCTCGCGGGCTTTTTTACAGCCCTTAAAAAGATGCTCAAGGATCATATTGTCCATCTCGCAGCCGGCAGTAAAGGCTCCTACTTCACCGGTCTTTGTAACGTAAGAGTTTTCCGGTGAAAGACTTGGATTTATAATCAGATAATCTCCATCTTCTACCAGATAGTCCACAAAGAAAAGAGCTGCTTCGTGCATCAGATAGTAATAGCGCTCAAGGAAGTCTTTATCCATTGTGTATTCATAATGTTCTATTATATGAGTTGCCATCCAGGCAGCGCCAAGTACCCAGTAAGTAGCAGGAATCCAGGAATCCTGAGGTGCTGCATCTCCCCAGAGGTCTGTATTGTGATGAAGGACATAACCGCGGCAGCCGTACATCTGGCGGGCAGCCTGTCGGCCAGGTTCGTAACAGCGTTCAAGCAGGTCGAAGAAAGGAAGCTCACAGTCGCTGAGGGATGTCATATTGACTGGCCAGTAGTTC
>JAEEGH010023943.1_pt1 | contig 12371 bp, 8 predicted proteins | sample 9134181 | NCBI WGS metagenome assembly JAEEGH01 (sample SAMN16246544, study PRJNA631951) | gut metagenome | biome: gut microbiome; feature: rumen; material: DP-attached | host: Bos | place: Iran: Karaj | collected 2018-10
CCTCGTCCACTTCGTCCTTGTACGGCAACGGCCAGCCCGGGAAGCGCTCGTTCAGCGGCTGGGAGCATACCACGTCGCCATCGGTCTCGAAGCCGATCCTGTACGCCGCCCAGTAGGAGGCGACGGCATGGTGGATGCCCTGCTCCCGCAAAACCTTCAGCGCGGGGGCGAGATCGGGCACGCCCACCGCTTCCGAGGCGAACCCGGGGGCCTTCCAGAGCTCCGCCAGGCGCAGGCTCGTGGCGGCATTGTACACCGCGAGCGCGGCCACCGCGGCGCCGAACGCCCATCGCGCAATCCGTCCGCGCAACCGCAGCCAAAGCCCCGTCAGCAGGAAGGGTGCCACGTAGGCCACGGGCAGGAGGTAGCGGAAGTCGCGGGAAGTCGCCCTCTTGTTGAGCGAGTCCAGGACCAGGGCGGCGACCGCCGTCCCGAGCGCCCACTCGAACGGCCCCAGCACCGGCCAGCGCCTCTCCCCCACCCCTTCGCGCAGCATCCGCACGACCACCAGGACCAACGCCGCGGCGATCACCGCGGCCGCCCCCCACATGAACACCGCCGGAGTCCAGGCCTGCCCCGCCAGGCGCGTCCCGGAGTCCGGCCAGCGGCACGGCTGGCACCCGAGCGTTCCCGGCAGCACGTAGGCGACGGTCATCTTCCACAAGCGCGCCCACGCCGCATCCCAGGGATACATCTTGGAAACGGCCGCATGCGCGCCCGGGATGAACCACCTGGACAGGAGGTGCGGCAGGAGCCCGAGGAATCCACCCACCGCGAAACCGCCCAGCCTGCAGGCGAGCCGCCGCCCCCTCGCCCGTCCGGCCGTGTTCCACAGCGCGACCACCGCCAGCGGCACCGCCATCCCCAACACCGCCAACGAATTCGCAACCGCCAACCCCAGGGAGAACGCCCCCAGCCCGGCCCACAGCCACTCCCGCCGCACCACCTCCTGCCGCCCCGCCCCTGGCGGATCCAGCACCGCGCAGCAGCCCGCCGCAAGAAAGACCAGAATGACCGGCGACGCATAGTACGGCATCGAGTAGGCCCCCTGCGTGCTCAAGGCGTACGCCGAGGGGAACAGCACCAGCAACGCCCCCGGCCACACCTCCCGCCACCGCCCCATCCGGCGAAGGACCCACAGGCCGAGCGCCGCCAAGGCGAACCCTTCGAGCAAGACCAGCGTGCGCATCCCGGCCGCCGTCCGCGGCAGCAGCGGCTCCAGCGGCGCCATCCAGTAGGCTTCCACGGGGAACATGTAGGGCTGGCTCGCCATGAGCAACGGGAACCTCCCGTGCTGGATGTCCACCGCCTGCAGAACGGTCAGCGCCTCGTCGCTCGTCACCGGAACGTTCGCCGCCCCCACCGCGTACATGTAAACGCGCAGTGCAACCGCCGCAAGCACAAGACACACAATCCCGGACCGGACCCGGCGCGATGTCGCTTCCATTCCCATTCCTTTCGCTTCCATGCACCTCCCGTTATGGCACCCCTCCCCCCTTCCCGTCCATCCCAAAAATCCTCCGGGCGTGGCCGCAATGCGCCACTGCCCCCCTGCGGCGCCCCCTGCAATGCAAGAGCCCATTGGGAGCACGGGCAGCTTGCCCGTGCAAGACGAGGCCGCCCCTGCGCCCAGGCAGGATCGCGAGGGTGGATCCGCTTTCCCCGAATACCGACTGGAGCGGTTTATCGTCCCGGCCATGGATAATGACATGGGAGTTGTCCGGAGAAAACCTTGCGATTTCTTGTCGGGCGCTCCCGCCGGCAGGGCCCGACCTCCGGGCGGGCCGTGCGAAAGGAGGGCTTGTGACGGGCCGCCCGGAGGTCGGCCCCTACCAGCCACCCTCGGCATGCAAAAGACAAGGTTTTCACCTGACACCCCATGGAGCCCTCCCTTCACGCCGGTAGTGCGATCATCCATGACCGGAACAATAAGAAACAGTGCAGCTTCCGCTTGGTCTTCCAGACCTGTTGGTGGGGCGAGCTCTCCGAGCGAGCCGTTCCAACCATTTGAGCGGCTCGCACGGAGTGCCCGCCCCACCAACAAGGGACAAGCCCCCCTCGCCCCCTCCGCCCATTGCGCCGCGGGAGCCGCCGCGGGCGCCGGCGCAGGATGGAAAAGGGCGCAAGGGTGGCGCAGAAAATTTTTTCCAATCATTGGAAAACTGCCGAGAAATTTTTCCAATCATTGGAAAACTTTCGGTTGCCCGGCGGGCGGCCGGATTGTGCAAAACCCTGGCGGGGCGATTGCGGTTTTGACAGGCGGGGACGGGGCATAACATGATGAAGGAATGGCAGGTGCGTGGTCATCGTGAAAAAAGGAGACGACATGGGCGGCAAGGACAGGGACGGGGCTTTCAAACCGTATGTGGCGGCGGAAAAAGCGCAGCCGGAGCTGACGGTCGCCGCCGTCGTCGTGGGCTCGCTGCTCGCGGTGGTGTTCGGCGCCGCCAATGCGTACCTGGGGATCCGCGTCGGGATGACCGTCTCGGCGTCGATCCCCGCGGCCGTCATCTCGCTCGCCGTCATGCGCGTGTTCCTCCGCCGCAATTCGCTGCTGGAGAGCAACATGGTGCAGACCATCGGCTCCCCTTTTCAACTCTTCACCCTTTCACCCCTTCAAGGTGGTACGCCCTGCGGGCGCAAAGGATGACGCTTCAACGGATTCCCTCAACCTTTCAACCTTTCAACTTTTCAAGGCTGTGCGCTCTGCGGGCGGAGTGTGAAAAGGGAAGCGGGTGGAGGGCGGGGTTGACTGTAGGATGAAAACATCCTAGATTGTGGGAAGGAAAGGCAAGGCAGAGGTCGTTGCATGATCGTGGATAGCAGCAAGATTGTTTCGCTGTCGGAGGCGAACCGGAATTTTTCGGCCGTCGCCAGGCAGACCGACAGGGATGGGCGGACGGTGATTTTCAAGCGGAACCGTCCGAAGTATCTCGTCATCGATCTGGATGGGGGGGATTACCTCGACCTGTCGGAGGACGAGCGGATCGAGGTCGTCGCCCGCCGCGTGATGAAGCGCCACAAGGGCGCTTTCCTGGAATTGGCGAAATGATCAAGTTCTCGAAGGACAAGGTGCTGCTCCTCCACCAGTACCTCGCAGCGGAGACCGGCGGCGCGGTTGGCGTGCGCGACGAGGCGCTGCTGGAATCGGCCCTGGAAGCGGCGTTCGCCACGTTCGACGGCCGGGAGCTGTACCCGTCCAAGGAGGAAAAGGCGGCGCGGCTCGGGGCGTCGCTCGTCGCCAACCACGCTTTTCTCGACGGCAACAAGCGCATCGGCATGTACGTGGTGCTGACGTTCCTCGAAACGAACGGGGTGCGCCTCGACTGCAGCGACGCCGACATCGTGCGCGCCGGGCTCGCCCTCGCCGACGGATCGATGGGGTACGAGGGGCTGCTCGGGTGGATCAGGGAGCGCTGCGCCCGGGGGGCGCAGCGCAGTGAAAAGTGAAGAGTGACAAGTGACAAGATGCGGTGGCACGCCCTGAGGGCGCGCAGTGACGAGTGACGAGAGACGAGTGACGAGTTTGCGGTGCGCCCTCCGGGCGGATTGAGAAAGGCGACGCGGGCGGAGCGGGCAGAGGGAGAGGGCGGGACGTGGATGGAAAAACGGGAGAGGGAACTGAATTGGCGGAAAGGAAGGAAATCTGCCATTTGCGATGGCGGTTTTTGATTGACAGGCAGAGGGGGGAGAGGGAAAAAGAGGCCATGAAATCCATCCATCGATTCCTTCGCGTTCCCGACGACCACTTTTTCCTGTTCGGTCCCCGCGGGACGGGCAAATCGACCTGGCTGAGGGATACGCTCCCCGGGGCCGTGTTCCTGGACTTTCTCAAGCCGGCGACGCAGCGGGTGTTCCAGGCTCGTCCGGAGCGGTTCCGTGAGTTCGTCGACGGCCATCCGGGGGCGAAGACGATCGTGGTGGATGAAGTCCAGCGGTGTCCCGCCCTTCTCGACGTGGTCCACTCGCTGATCGAGGAGCACCGGGGCGTCCGGTTCGTGTTGACGGGTTCGAGCGCGCGCAAGCTCCGCAAGGCGGGGGTCGATCTGCTGGCGGGACGGGCGTTGAAGTTGTCCATGCATCCGTTCATGGCGGCGGAGCTGGGGGGGGATTTCAGCCTCGGGCGGGCGTTGGAGCACGGTCTGCTCCCCGTGGTGAACGGGGCGAGGTCCGCAAGGTCCGCGCTTGATGCGTACCTGGATTTGTATGTCCGCGAGGAGGTCCTGCAGGAGGGGCTGGTGAGGTCGCTCGATCCGTTCGCGCGGTTCCTCGAGGCGGCAACGTTTTCGCATGGCGCGCAGCTCGTGTCTTCGGCCATCGCACGGGAATGCCAGGTCGGGCGGACGACGGTGGACGGCTACCTGAAAATACTCGAAGATTTGCTGGTGGCCGCGCGGTTGCCCGTATTCGCCAAGCGCGCGAGGCGGGAACTCGTGGCGCACGAGAAGTTCTACTTTTTCGATGCCGGCGTGTTCCGCGCGTTGCGACCGAAGGGGCCGCTCGACCGGCCGTCCGAAATCGACGGGGCTGCGCTCGAAGGGCTGGTGTTCCAGCATCTGCGGGCCTGGAACGATTATTCCGGGGGGCGCGCGTCGCTGGGGTATTGGCGGACGAAGGCGGGCGTGGAGGTCGATTTCGTGGTGTACGGCGAGCGGGATTTCGCCGCGATCGAGGTCAAGAACGCGGCCGTGCTGCATCCGGGGGACTTCGCCGGGTTGAAGGCGTTCCGGGAAGATTATCCCGAGGCGTCCCCCGTGCTGCTCTACCGGGGAAACGAGCGGTTCCTGCGGGACGGCATCATGGTCGTGCCGGTGGAGGAGTATTTGAGGGCCATGGTGCCGGGAAGGGCGTTGGAGAGCGCCCTGCGGGCGCAGTGACGAGTTGCGCATTTGCGGTGCCGCCCTGCGGGCGGTTTGGTGGGGCGAGCTCTCCGAGCGAGCCGCACGGACGAGGGAGGAGTGCGCTCTGCGGGCGCAGTGACAAGTGAATAGTGACAAGTGACAAGATGCGGTGGCGCGCCTTCGGGCGCGCGGAAGAGGGAGGAGTGTGCGGGGAGTTTGTCAGATTTGGAGGGCGGCGGACGTGCCGGGAGCATGGACGCCATGCATGGTGCAACGAGAGGATGGTTGATGGCGGGTTGATTTGTACGGGAAAGCGGGCGCGCAGGGCGCGGGAAATCGGTTTCGCGGATGACGCAGTTTCGGCGGCAGGAGGACGAAGTAAGAGGTAAGAAGTACGAAGTGCGGTCCGCCCTGCGGATACGGGAATCTCAATGTGAATAAGTGTTGTCCACAAACAAGTGCGGACAACACCCTAATACGTGCAATCAACAACGATGGAACGAACCTTGAACCCGCGCTTGCAACAATCCGCTTCTTGTTCTTGCAAAAAACGTCTGGCGCTGCCCATATCCTTCCATTGGTTGCAATTCTTCTTTGCTTTTTTCGAGAAAAACCAGCCCACAAGGAATATCCCCGCCTCCGCACCTCCGGCGCCCATGTATTTTTCGCAAAGTTGGTCTTTGAATGCCGTCTGGCACGAACGATTCCAGCTCCCTTTCACCTCGATGCAAAGGCGCAACCGGGCATTTGTGGCTTTGGAAATCGCCGTCACCCAGATGTCGGTTCTGGCTCCCGAGTTCAGGTGGACCTCCAGATTGGAGACGATATTCGGCAAGACAAGATCCATGTATTTCTTGATGTGGTTCGAGAAGGATGTCTCATTCTTGTGAGAAACGGCTTCACGGCCGGTGTTCCACAACGAGTCAATTTGCGGAGCCTCCTTGCCTGTCAGGTACACTTGATACTGCTCCAACGTTTCGCAGATGACGGACAACAGATCATCTGGCGTATGGATGATCACGGCTTGCTTATCCGTTTTCAACAGTCGTTTGATGGTGCCCAGGTCATAAGTGGGACAACCTCGTTCAAGCAGGTTTCTCCGCGCCTGAAGGATTGCGTCATGAAAATATACCAATCGTTGGAATTTCTTTGACAAATCTTCAAGAGCTTTCGGGAGCTCCGGATCGACCCGGGACACCATTTCATTGTATACGCGCGTGATGGATTCATACACGTTGTCCATTTGGTCGGGGGAGTAAATTCCTGTATGGTGGGGCGCGTTTTCCGGTGGGAAATTGGAGAGTAGCCACCCATAGAATTCTTTCAATTCGGTGACGGATAGGTGGCACAAGATACTGGAAAACGGACAATGGTGATATCCGCCCTCGCCCAGCATCTGTGTAACCCAGCCGCGTCCCCACTGCGGATTCCCGGACAACAGTTGCAACAGTTCAGGAAAACGCTTTTGGGGGGCGCTCAAAACCAGATACAAGGAGGTCAGGATTCCGCACTTGTCGATGGACGAGTTCGACACCCAGCTTGAATTGACGTGCTCGGCCGTTGTTTGCGCATCAATATGCCAGAAGCCGTCATACAGTTTTCTCCGTTGTTCGTCCGTCAACTCCCGGGTGTCCAGAATTGCCAAAAGCCTCTTGGCGGTTTTTGCATCGATGATGTCTTTGAATGCATAGGTCTCTATCACCTGGTTTTTCGCCAATTGGTCTCCGAGACGCTTTGCAAGTTCATCGACAAAAACATCCGGCTGGTTTTCCAGAAGACATTTCCATGCCGCCGTGAGCAAGTCAGATGCCCCATAACCGATTTCCCTCCACAAATCCGGGACAAACTTCCGCCAAACGTCGGGGGGCAAACTGGCCAAGCGCCCTTTGTCGTAGACCGCCAAAAGGCAGAATGCCTGAGCATACGAGGGATAATATCCTTTCTCATCCGCCCAGGGACCATTGCATGTAAGAACGAATTTGTAAGCCGCATCCGTCAAAACCGTGATTCCTTGTGGGGAGAATGTCGGCCACAACTTGCTTTTCCTGAAATCATGACAGCAGTAGTTCCCATCATCTTGCGGCTGGCAAAGAATCAGGAACATGACTTTGTCGAAGGGGCAGGTCCCATCTTCTTTGCGCAATTGTTCGTGAATCCATGCGGTTTGCTTTTCACGGATTTCAGCTTGTTTGAGTTTGCGGTCGGCCTCTTTTTGTTGCCAATCCTGCTTGTGGACCTGAATTTGAGCGTCAAATTTCTTTCTTTCCGCCAAAGCTGTTTGGGCATCGACGTTGAAAACCTGAGGAAACTCCCCATGCAAACAATTCCAGAGTTCATTCTGTTCGGGCAATTCTATTGCACCTGCCAGGGAAGCCAAACACTGCGCCCACCTCTCGCGCAGATCAGCCCTGTCGCTTGACTTGATTTCGGATAGAATGAAATCGATGTCGCCATATTGGAGCAGTCCGATGAATGGATGGGTCAGTGGCACCAACGACCGGGTTTCATCCCGGACGATCAGGCGGGCCATGTCCCTTCGCCGCACGACATCCGCGATGAACTCATGCCAACCATATATGTTTGGCCCATGCAGCCAATGGTCACCAAACGGATCGAGGTGTATCTTGGCGCAAGTCTCCAGCCCTTCTGCCAGCAGTCCGCGCATCGACCGCGAGGATGTTTTCTCCCAGCAATGTCGGAAAATCCTGAGCTTGAGTCCAAGGAAATGGTGTTCTTCAGCAGTTCCCGGATATCGGAGGTTGGCAATCGTCCATTTCAACAATGTTTCCAGTTCCGAGTCGGACAATTGCCCGAAGGTCGAGGGAAAATCGTGATTCAGCCACCAGTCATACGAATCGAAAACTCCATCCGCATGGGGTTCCAGCAACGGAATCAATTCCGCAGCTGTCATGTGTTCCGGCCATAACAGGGCGAGTGCAATGCCCTTCAGGCGGGTGGACATTCCTTCCGACAAAAGCGCCCGGCACTTCTCCCTTTGATTGTCGTTGGCCAAATCGCGCAGGGCATAGCCTGCACTTATGCGCAAGGATTCATCTTTGGACGGATCGCAAAAGAATTCCGCAAGCGGATCGCCCATCTGTACAAGCCGCGCTTGCCGGACAATGTCGATGGCCGTGTCAATTTCCGCATAGGATTGGCTATCCCGTAACGTCTTTTCCAGAATTCGGATGCAGCCATCGGTTGTCAATTCATAGTATTTTGCCTGGACTGCAGGGTTGTTGCGAATATCCAAGGGAATGTTCTCCACATTCTCAAGAATGCTTTGGCATATTTCGTCTTTCTCCATTATGGAGGCAACGGCCTCTGAACCAAGCAACAAATCTGGACGATATTTCTTTATTAACTCAAGGAGTTGGTTGCTTCGTGCGGCAAGCCAGTGCACTGTGCCTTCCCATTGTGGAAATGGCAAACCATCTGGTGACAACACTATTTTGATCCATTCAGAGGGTTTTACGTGTTCGACAAGCCCCATGGCAGCCATGAAATCGCAGTGTGATGCATTGGCAAACAGGAAGCGCTTGTGGTCAATGGGCGAAAAAAGCGGTCGCAACAGGCATTCATTGAATGCGGCATGTTCTTCGGGTGGGATACATTGGGAAAAATCAAAGGCATCTTTCTCCAAGCCCGAAGATGACGAGATTCTCTCTACGATTGGCTTGCCAGCCAGTTTTACGACCAAAGCCGTTCGGACAGCGAGGTCCCAGCATTGAGCGGGTGTTACTTCGGAATCTTTCTTCAAAAAGTGAGTCGGCGAAGATTCATTCTCAGAAGAAAGTTGCAGGAGGATATTGTGCCATAAATCTTCGATTGATGTATACACTAAACGTTCACCATCGAATGATTCAAGCAACCCCTTGCAACCCATTGGCGTTGCACATGCTCCCCCGAGTCCGCGGCCTTCTACTTCGCGCAAGAATATCGTGAAATCTTTCCCTTCTGCCTCACAGAGTTCCCGAACATTCTCTTTTGTATATGGCAAAAGGGAGAAAAGCGGCCATTTCAGATTATCGCAAAAAGCTTTTATCTCCTGGATACTTCGTGAAGCGATAATGACATGTGCCGAAAGTTTCACCCGAATCAAGGTGTGCAACAATGTTGGGCATAGTTCCCGAGCCTCGTCGACACCATCTACCAGAAGAAACTTTTGCTCGGCGATACTTTCAATGTCTCGTTCCAGCCGATACGGATTATTGCTGTAGAACGCAAAGTTGATTTTCTTCACTTCCTCGCTTGGTAAACTGTTCGCAAAGTCATCCAAGACAAATGTTTTTCCCATTCCCCCTTCTGCGACAATAATGGCATTGCCAGCTTCTGCGATTTCGGGCAACGTCTTCAAGGGATTCAAGATGGAAGGAGGGACAAGAAATCCAGTGGCATCCAAAATGCGACCGTCAAACAACGTATGCTGGCCATCGCGATTTTGCAATCGAGTGGCAATTTGATTGCTTTCTATGAAGAATCGCTTCACAGCAACTGGTTTTCCAGACGGCTCTTGGAAGCGGCAAGCGATTCGGTGGCGTCGGATTTGAGGCGTTTCGCTTCTTCGCGGAACGCTGTCACTTTTTCGACGATGCGGTGCTGTATAGCATGCGGGGGAACGGGTACAGGCAAGGACAGGATGTCTTCGAGTTGAACACGTGGCAGAGTGTTGCCTGTCATCAGAAGGGTCATGACGTTTGCAACCGCTTTTGTGCGAAGATAAGCGGTCAAGTAGGCGGCATCTTCCGTCTTGGCGTGCAAGGGGTAAAACTCCGTGGATGCCACACCATTGAAGGTTGCCAGCCATACTTTGTTCAGATATGGGCGCAATTTTGGGAAAAGGATGTCCCCTGCTTTGAACACAACAGCGGAAGAACACGATTCCTTGTCCTGCGTCGGCATGAAATCGCCAGTTGTTCCGTCAATATTTTCCAATCCAATGTATTGTTGCCCGTTCAAATTGTTTGTTTGCTGGCGATTTACATCTACAAGCGTAGCAAGAGGCAGGCACGCATACCACGAATGCTCGACACTCTTCAAGAACTCACGTCTCAAATTCTGATAAGCAATCGCATCAAAACGGCTTTCAAATATCTCTGAAGCCAAAACTGTGAACATCCGTGTGTGAATTGAGGTGTCTTGTGGCGGCAGGGGAGGGATGCCGAGTTCAGAAAAGATGATCTCGTCGATGGAGGCGAGAAGACGCGTTGCCTTTTCGTCTGCATTTCGCTTTGCCTCATAGGCCGCGTCCAGTTCGGCAACAATCCTTTTTTGGACATCAGGCAGAGGAACGGGAATTATCGTTTTTTTCAAATCATCCTTCGTGATGGCAGGATAATTGCCGCCACTGGAACGCTGGTCGAACTGCATGGTGCAAAATCCGAACCGGAGGGCATGGAAGAAATAGTCAGGCAAAACCAAATCTTCATCGATTGACCGGAGGACAGCAAAGCCTGTAGAGGCAATGGCCAACCCAATCGCATCAGGGACTCTTGCAATTGCGTTTCTGGTGGGTCTGGTCATGGAAACCAGAATATCGCCACTCCTCACGACCATTTGAGCCCGGCTGGGAGCTTCGGCTGTCGAAAGTTCTTCCGTCGCCGTTATCTCGCCAACATCCGTGTTGATGGCCGCGATTTCAATATACGGGAATCGTTCGGGGAACAGCTTTTCTCTATCCCATGTTTCTGTGGATAGCTTGCAACATTCTCCAAGTGCCCGCCAGGGACCGCATTTGATCCGATCAAGATTCTCCGCAAATGCAGGGCTGTGGTATCGGGCATCGAACCGTTCCGTCATGTCGCGGAGTTTCGCGAAGAAGACTTTCGGGCTACCGCTCATCTTGAGCCGCCTCGTATTCTTCCTCGGCTTTCCGGACTTCGGCGAGGAGTTGCTCCTCGCTGGGCAAACGGAGTTTGTATTCGGCCGCAAGGATTGTCTTGTTGTCTTCGGGGAGAGACATCTTCACCAGGGAATCGTTCTTGTTGCGGCAAAGCAGGATGCCGATGGTCTTGTTTTCCCCGGCGGTCTTTTCGCAGCGGTCGTAATAGTTCACGTACATCTGCAATTGTCCGAGGTCCTGATGCGTCAGCTTGCCGGTCTTGAGTTCGATGACCACGAAACACTTGAGGAGCCTGTTGAAGAAAACGAGATCGACGAAGAATTCGTCGTCGTCGAGGAGAATCCGTTTCTGGCGTGCGACGAAGCAGAAGCCGTGGCCAAGCTCCATGATGAAGTCCTGGAGATGGTCGATGATGGCCTGTTCGAGGTCGCTCTCGTAGTATTTGGCTTTCTTTTCGAGGCCGAGGAATTCCAGGCGCATCGGATCCTTGATGATTTCCCGGGGTGTTTCGGGGATGCGCTCTTTCCTGGCGACGGCGAGCACGGCCTCCTTGTCGTTGCTCAGGCAGAGGCGTTCCCAAAGCTGGGAGTGGATTTGCCGTTCCAGTTCGCGCTTGGTCCAGCAGTGGTTTGCGGCCTCCAACTGGTAGTATTCGCGTTCGGCGGCATCTTCGATGGAAATCAGCAGCTTGTACTGGGACCAGTTCAATTGCGCATACAGCGTGTGCGCAATCGGGTAGAGCCTGTAGAATTTCCGGCTTTGCTCCAGTTGGCGGATGCCGAATCCACTCCCGTATTCCGGTTCAAGGCGCTCCGCGAGCCCCCGGATGATTCTCGCGCCATATTCGGCCCGGTCCTTGCCGTGCTGTTCTTCTTCGAAAATCCTGCGGCCGAGGTTCCAATACATCATGACGCGGTTGAAATCCACGCTCCTGACGGCATTGGTCCGGGCCGTGTCGATGATCCGGCGGGCGTCGTCCAGCAATCCCTGGCTGACGCCGGAATCCGCCATGTGCACGCTGCGGCCGTGGTCGGGAACGGATTTCCCAGTGCGCTTTTTCACGCTTCCGCCTCCCGACGGATGAAGTCGGCGAGGGCGGGGCCGATTTCATCGAGTTCGTTGACCTTCGTCGGCTTGCCGGTCGCGTCGAAACCGATGTCTTCGGCGATGGCCATGAAGGTTTCTTCGTCCCGGAGCAGGGAGGCCGCTTCCCTCTCGTACTGGCGCTCCAATTCGTCGCGCAATTCTTCCGCGGCCTTTTCGGCATCGGCGGCAATTTCGTCGAAAGCGGCCTTGTAGGCGGCATCCGCCTTGCGTTCTTTTGGGGGTAGCGGCGAAAACTCGGGCTTGCGGTCGAGGGCGGCAACGGCCGCCTTGCGTTTCTTCTCGATTTCGGCAAGTTTCTCCGCGAGGCGGCCTTTTTCCGCCAGTCGCGACTGGAGCGAACGCTTGCCTTCATGGATGCGCCGGGATGCCTCGGTTCTGCGTTTGCGGAGGAAGAGGACGCTGGATTTCACGCCCGCGCCCGTGCTCATGAATGTCGTCTGCGGCAGGGAAACGACGGCGAGAATCCTGAAGTTCTCCAGAATCCAGTCGCGGGCGTATTGCCTGGAGGCGTTGGTGAGGATGCCGTCGGGGAGGACGATGGCGAGGTAGCCCCCTTCCGCCAGGCCGTGCCGGCATCGTTC
>JAEEGH010023944.1_pt1 | contig 12371 bp, 9 predicted proteins | sample 9134181 | NCBI WGS metagenome assembly JAEEGH01 (sample SAMN16246544, study PRJNA631951) | gut metagenome | biome: gut microbiome; feature: rumen; material: DP-attached | host: Bos | place: Iran: Karaj | collected 2018-10
AACGATGGGAAGTTCCCATGAAATTGCTAGTTTCGTTGAACATTAATTCATCTTCAGTTTCCATACAAAGAGTATTAGCTTTTTCTTCTGCTTTTACTGCTTCTTTATTAGAACCGAATTTGCAGTTACCGAAGCTATCAAGTTCTTCCTGAGCAACAACAACTGTTGAGAGAGACAATGCGGCGATTAAAGCTATAAACAAAGATTTAAATTTCATAATTTCCCTACTTTCAAAAAGAATTTGCACTTTTATACACTTCATTGTTTAATTTTGCAACTTATTTTTTATTAAGCTTGTTAAGAACTTAATATGATAGAATAAAATCATGGATAATCAAAAGAAATACGAAGCATTAAGAAAAGCACTTTTCCAGGCTTTTCCCGACAGAGTTTGCCAAAGGCGAGTAAAAGGCGGGAATTCTTATACTCTTTGCAATGGACAAGGCTTAAGTATTGACCCTAATTCTCTTTTAAAAGGCAGTGAGTATATACTATCTTTAAAACAAGATACTCAGCTTAGAACAGCTACTTCCGAAGGCAAAATCTTTCTTGCATGCCAAATAGAACTAGATTGGCTTCTTCAAAACCCTATGGCAAAGAAAAGCAGAGAGATATTCTTTTCTGATATCAGCAGCAAAGTTTGTGTCAAAGAAAGAATCAGATATGGTTCTTTGCTTCTGAAAGAGCAAGAAAGCAAACTAAAAGATGAAGAATTTGATGTAGCTTTAGAATGTTTTTGTAAAGCTGTCTTAAATAATCTTAACAAAGCATTTGATTTAGAGAATAAAACCAACAAAGACTTTATTGGTCGCCTAAAAATCTTAAAATCTTCTTCTTATGGAAAAGCCTATCCAGATATTGATGAAAATTGGTTAAGGCAGACCTTATCAAGTATTCTTTCCATTGAAAATCTTTCTTTCAGCTGGTTACAAAAAGAAGGCATTTCTTCTATTTATCTAAATCAACTATCTTGGAAACAAAGAGAAGAGTTTGAAAAACTAGTTCCTGAAAGATTCAAAGTTCCAACAGGAAGCAATATTAAAATTGATTATTCTGATGGGAAACAGCCTGCTTTGCCGGTAAAAATGCAAGAAATGTTCGGGCAAGCCAAAAGCCCTCATATATGTAATGGAGAAATAGTCTTAATCACACACTTGCTTTCACCAGCAGGTAGACCTATGCAAATAACTTCCGATTTGGCCTCTTTTTGGCAAAATGGTTATAAATCAATTGTCGGTGAACTAAGAGGCAGATATCCCAAACATTATTGGCCGGAAGACCCTGCCAATGCTATTCCCACAAGAAAAACAAAACCAAAAGTATAAATCTAGAGAATAAAATCAAAATTTGATTATATTCTCTAGACGAATTAATTATTAAGCTTCATTTTTCTTAACATAAATAAATGCTACAATACCAATTAAAAGACCAATCGACCCAATACCCAATTTTATTAGAAGAGGTAATGTTTCTGAATTAAATTTGTTTGCAATTTTATCTTTAAATTCCAAACTAGACATAAATTCCTTAAAAGCAGGTAAACTATCAATTTCTACCGAATCATAATACTTTACTTCTATATAATATATTCTTGTCAGGGTATAAATAACATAGGATCTAATGGCAAAAACACTAAGACGAAAATTACTTTCAACCGCTTTATGAGGCCCTACTCTTGTATAAGAAATAGATCCGAGCTCGCTTCCACCAGTGGCTTCATACTCCTTATCAACCATTTTTTCTAACCGGCTTTTTGGAGTATTAGGCATTTGAGCTAGTAATACCTGAAGCATAGCTTCTTTAAAACGTTTTTCGCCTGCTTCAAAATCCTGTGTAACAATTTTTTTTTGGTTTTCTAAAAAACCCTTTTCGTCTTTTATATAATGAGTTACTCCCTCTTCATTTTTTTTAACAGCAACAAAGATTGATGGAGGTGCCATTTTTTTTATTGGGTCATCTGTTTCAAAATCTTTCAAAGAAAACCCATATACTCCATTAAATCCTTTTACAAAAGAAGAAGTTATCTTATTATTTACGCTCCACTTGCTGTCATTTACCTTGAAATATTCATTTTCAAAAGCAAACAACGACATATTAACAAAAACAAACAGAATAACTATAAAGCAAATATATTTCTTCATTCATTCCCCCTAATAATCTATTATCAATTATATATAATTAATTGTTTAATTGATATATTTTTTCTTCAAAAACAAGAAAAAAAACTAATCGTTCAATTTAGATAATTTCATCAAATTAATTGACTTAGCAAACAAAAAGTTGTACTCTTAGTGCTCTTTTCGAAGCTTAACAGCATTAGTCGCAGAATTTATACACAGCACATGTAGAGGAAACAAAATGGAAAATGAAGCCATAAAAAGAGTTCGTAATATTGGCATTATAGCTCATATAGACGCAGGTAAAACAACAACAACAGAAAGAATATTGTTCTTTACTGGCAAAAACTATAAATTAGGCGAAACCCACGAAGGTACCGCCACAATGGACTGGATGGTTCAAGAACAGGAACGCGGCATAACCATTACCAGTGCAGCAACAAAATGTCATTGGAAAGATGCATCAATAAACATTATTGATACCCCTGGCCATGTTGATTTTACTGCGGAAGTGGAACGTTCTCTTCGTGTATTAGATGGAGCAGTAATTCTGCTTTGCGCTGTAGGTGGTGTTCAACCTCAGTCAGAAACAGTCTGGCGCCAAGCTAACAAATATTCTGTTCCAAGAATTGCTTTTGTAAACAAAATGGATAGAGTCGGAGCTGACTTTAACCGTGTAGTAACACAAATCAGAGACAGATTAAAAGCTCTTCCTCTGATTCTTTCTTTACCAATCGGCTCAGAAGATAAGTTTCAAGGCCATTGTGATGTTGTAACGAAAACAGCCTGGGTTTGGCATGAAGATCCAAAAAGTGTAGCAGGCAAGATGGTTCAGCAGGAAATACCTGAAGACATGATTGATTCTGTGGAAGAAGCCCACGCAAATATGATTGATATTCTTGCTTCCTGCAGTGATGAAATCTTAGAGAAATACATGGCTGAAGAACCAATAGAAGAATCTCTGATAAAAGAAACCATACGTGAAGCAACTTTAAAGAATATGATTGTTCCAGTGCTTTGTGGTTCTGCATTCAAAAACAAAGGAATCCAATCATTATTAGATGCTGTCGTTGACTATTTACCTTCTCCATTAGACATTCCTCCTTCCATTGGCTACACTCAGGACGATATGGAAGAAGTTGAAATTCCAGCCGACCCGGATGGCAAACTAGAAGCTATGGCTTTCAAAATTGCCACAATGCCTCATATAGGTAAGTTGGTTTATACCCGTATTTATTCTGGTACATTGGAAGTTGGAGATACTGTCTACAACGTAACCCGTGGTCAGAAAGAAAGAGTCGGCCGTATAGTCCAAATGCATGCCAACAGCAGAACAGAAATAGAATCTGCTCAGGCTGGCGATATCGTTGCTCTGGTTGGTATTAAATCAATAGGCACCGGTGACACCCTTGCTCACGAAAAAGATGACCCAATTTTAGAAAAAATCAGTTTCCCAGAAACAGTAATTTCTGTAGCAATTGAACCAAAAACTAAAGCTGACCGAACGAAACTCAGTACAGTTCTTCATACTCTTATGGATGAAGACCCGACATTCAAAGCATCAATGGATGAAGAAACCGGTGAAACTATCATCTCTGGTATGGGTGAACTTCACCTCGAAATTATTGTAGACCGTATCTTGAGAGAATTCAATGTTCAAGCTTCTGTTGGCGCACCGCAAGTTGCTTATAGAGAAGGTCTTCGCAAGAAAGTTCAAACCGAATATAAGCATGCTAAACAAACAGGTGGTCGTGGTCAATATGGTCATGTAATTATGGATATTGAACCAATGCCTAGAGGAACAGGAATTCTATTTGAAACTAATGTCAAGGGTGGTACGGTTCCGTCAACTTATTTCCCTGCTATTGAACAAGGTATAAGAGAAGCTTTGCAACAGGGACCTTTGTGTAAAAAATCAGTTACAGATGTTAAAGTTACACTCTTAGATGGTTCTTATCATGAAGTAGACTCTAGTTTAATGGCTTTTAAAACAGCTGCTATAGAAGCAATGAAAATTGGTATGGCAAAAGCTAATCCAGTATTGTTAGAGCCTATTTGTAAAGTTGAAATTGAAACTCCAGAACAGTATCTTGGTGACATAATCGCTAACCTTAATTCTCGCAGAGGCAAAGTTATGAATATGGAAATGAGGGGCGATATGAGAACTCTTGATTGCCAAGTTCCCTTAGCTGAAATGTTTAACTATTCAACACATTTAAGATCACTTTCTCAAGGCAGAGCAAGTTTCAGTATGGAAGTTTTATACTATGTTGATGTTCCACCAACAATTGCTGATAAAATAAGAAAAGACTTTGCAATGAAGGAAGCAGCAAAACAAGCATAGCTTAGTGTGGTGAGTGATAGGTGATGGGTGGTGGAGGTTCTAAAGCCTCCATTCAAGAAGATAAAAAAGAACAACACCGCACGAACAATAAAAGAAATCTGGAATGTTATTAATCTTATCTATGTCAATAGATAAGATTACTTAATATATTAAGCAATTTTCAAGGTTTTCTGTCATTAGTTTAGTTTAGAACTCTGGCAACAACAAAAACGTTTGTGAGCGACAGAGACTTGCGATTACTAAAACAATCCCCTTAATTCTAATCTCTTATCTCTTTTTCTCTTTCTTTGTTTTTTTTCTAGTAAAAAACTCTCTCTTGACACCAAATTTTTACTGTGCTAGTATCGAACTAGTGACAAAATTTGAGGTACCGTCTCTATCCATCTAATGGAGGATTTTATGCAATTTGTAGTTAAAGGTAAAAATCTACAATTAACCGATGCTCTTAAAGAATATTCAGAAAAGAAACTTTCTGTAACAAAAAAATATTTTGACGATGACGTCGAAGTAGATGTAACTCTCGCTGTAAAAGATTCAAAAGATACTAGCCGCAGCAAAGTATGTGAAGTTACTGTATGGGCAAAAGCTATTGGTAATCCAATTCATGCTCGTGCTGTTTCTGAAGACTTGTATGCTTCAATCGACATGGTTGTTGAAAAGATTGAAAGCCAGGCCAAGAAATACAAAGGAAAAATCACTTCTCGCAGAAGAAATAATAAAGGTGCAGACAAACAAGCAACTCACACCATTCTTTCATTTGGTGAAGATTTTGCTGAAAAAGCTGAACAAGACGCTCCTGCTGAAGTCAGTCCAAAAATCGTTAGAAGCGGCACATTCCCAATGCGCCCAATGTATTCTGATGAAGCTGCAGAACAGCTTGAACTTTTTGGTCAGGATTTCTTTGTATTCTACAATGCTGAAACCAATAAAGTTAATGTAATATATCGCCGCGGCGACGGTAATTTTGGTCTTATTGAACCAGAATACTAATTAGTCAGGCAGCTCCTAAACAGCTAACAGGAGGAATTAGTCCTTGGAACTCAGCGAATTTATATCACCTCAGCTTACAAAATTAGAATTAGCATCAAACAACAAACTAGATGCTATAAAAGAGCTTATAGATATGCTTAATGCTGGTGGTTATCTGACTGACGCAGATGAATTCTTAAAATCTGTTCTTGAAAGAGAAAAAGTAGGATCTACCGGTATAGGTAAAGGCATCGCTATACCTCATTCCAGAGCTGTTACTGTTAAAGAAGTTGTTGTTGCTATTGGTCGTTCTACTGCCGGTATTGAGTTTGACGCACTAGACAATCGTCCCGTGCACCTGATTTTTTTGATCGCAGCCCCAATAGAATCTGGCGGACTTTATTTGAAAGCTCTCGCCAGATTATCCAGACTATTGCGTTATCAAGAATTCAGAAATGAGCTTATGGAAGCCGGAACAGTTGAAGAAATAGTAAATATCATTTCTTCAGAAGAAAAATAAGCTAGAATTCATTTAAAACAAAATGAAATTCTGAATTTTCAGGCGCGGGACTGATTTCAGGCTCGCGCCTTTAATATTGAAAGAGGGGTTTTCTAGTAACAATGTTAGGTTGGCTTTATAAGCTGTTAAGATTTTTTATTCCAGATTTTAACGAAACTCAGATTAACAGACTTAAAGGGATTGCTTTAAATGTTAATGATCTGGAAGAAAAATACAAGAAACTAACCGACGAAGAATTGGCCGGTAAAACAGAAGAATTTCGCCGAGAACTATATGATGGTCTTCCTTTGGATGAATTGAAGGAAGAAGCTTTTGCTGCCGTAAGAGAAGCAAGCAGACGTGTTTTAAAAATGCGCCACTATGATGTTCAGATTATCGGTGGTTTGGCTCTTCACGAAGGCCGTATAGTCGAAATGAAAACAGGTGAAGGTAAAACCTTGGTTGCCACCCTTCCCCTTTATCTCAATGCTCTTGAATTAAACCCTCAATGGTTAAAATTAGCCAAGGAAAGAGGTCAAAAAGAGTTTAAACCCATTTACGATGAAAAGAATGATGTCTGGGTTCCTGTAGGGCGAGGTGCCTTACTTGTAACAGTCAACGACTACCTTGCAAAACGTGACTCAGAATGGATGGGCAAGATTTTTAAATTTTTGGGAATGACGGTTGGCTTGAATATTCACGGTTTGGATGCCGAAGAAAAGCGAGCCGCATATGCTGCCGACATAACCTACGGAACAAACAATGAATTTGGTTTCGACTATCTGCGCGATAATATGGCACTTAGTGTAGCCGACTGTGTTCAACGCCCGGAATATAACTATGCAATTGTCGACGAAGTTGACTCTATTCTTATAGATGAAGCCAGAACCCCGTTAATTATCTCTGGTCCAGCAGAAAAAGCTACTGCTTTGTATTATATTTTTGCAAAAGTTGCCCGCGATATTCTTAAAGAAGAAACGGAAGATATGCAAGAACATGGTCTTAAAGGCGATTACACCATTGATGAAAAGAATCATGGTATTTCAATAACAGAACAGGGTATTGCAAAAGTAGAAAAAGCCCTTGGTATTGAAAATCTATATGCAGATAACAATATGGATTCTGTGCATCATTTGCAGAATGCCTTGCGTGCAAAGCATTTCTTCCATAGAGATAAAGAATACATAGTCAGACCCAGAGAAGATGGCCGCGGACAAGAAGTCGTAATCGTTGACGAATTCACCGGACGTCTAATGTTTGGACGCCGTTATTCTGATGGTTTGCATCAGGCTATTGAAGCCAAAGAAGGTGTTCCGATACAGCAGGAAAATCAGACATTAGCTTCGATTACTTTCCAGAATTATTTCAGACTCTATCGTAAGCTTGCTGGTATGACCGGTACTGCTGAAACAGAAGCAAAAGAATTTAAGGAAATCTACAAATGCGAAGTTGTAGTCATTCCACCAAATAAACCTTGCATAAGAAAAGACCTTCCAGACGTTATTTACAAAACTGTCAAAGAAAAGTTCAAAGCTATTGTTGATCATATAATCGAAATACATGAAAGAAAACAGCCGGTTCTAGTTGGTACTATTTCGATTGAAAAATCAGAATTGATAGCTGCTATGCTTCGTAAAAGAGGTTATTCGTGCCAGGTTCTCAATGCAAAGTATCACGAAATGGAAGCAGAAATTGTTGCTCAAGCAGGACGTGAATCTGCTATTACTATAGCAACAAATATGGCTGGTCGTGGAACAGACATTCTTTTGGGTGGTAATCCTGAAATGCTTGCAAAAAAGGAAACTCGCTCAACAGAAGGTCCTGATTACGAAAGAGCATTAGAAAAATATACAAAAGTCTGTGAAGAAGAAAAACAGCATGTTATTGATGCTGGCGGTCTCTTTATTCTAGGAACAGAACGTCATGAATCAAGACGTATAGACAATCAGCTTCGTGGTCGTTCAGGCCGTCAAGGCGACCCAGGCTGCAGCCAATTCTATCTATCAATGGAAGACGACCTTATGCGTCTGTTTGGCTCGGCTAAGATTGTAGGCTTAATGGAAACTTTAGGCTGGGAAGAAGGAGAACCTATTGAACATGGTATGGTTTCCCGCTCTATAGAAACAGCTCAACGAAAAGTTGAATCTTATCACTTTGATATTCGTAAGCACGTTCTTAAATACGACGACGTTATGAACGAACAGAGAACTCTGATTTATGAACAGCGTCGCAGAGCTTTGGAACAAGATTCAGTTCATGATGATATACTTCAGATGATTGATGATGTTCTTGAATCTATGGTCGGTCATGCCTTAGATGATGTTGATCCAGATGATATCGACTACGATTCTCTTGCAGAACAAGTTAAGAAGATTTTCCCAATAGAAGCCGTAGGCGGAAAAATAATCAGAGGGAAAACAAAAGGCGAACCAGGCCAGCTTTGCACATATCAGAAACGCGAACTATTTGAAGAATTGAAACGCCGAGTTCTTGCTAAGTTAGACGAAAAGATTAAAGAAATCGGTGAAAAAGATTTCTATCAAATGGAAAAATTCCTGCTTCTACAAATTGTTGATGCAAAATGGAAAGATCATCTGCACAACATGGATACCCTTCAGGATGGTATTCATTTAAGAAGCTGGGGCCAGCGTGATCCATTGGTAGAATACAAAATCGAAGGTTCTGACATGTTTAACGATATGATTGCAACCATTCGTGAAGATATCCTCTATTACATGTTCAGAGTAAGATATTCTCATTCAGAAGAACGTGAAGCTCAAGAACGTCACGAAGAAGAAATGCAATATAATCGTTCAGATGATGAAACTCCGAATCAACCAGCTCAGAGTTCCAATGAACCTTCAAGAAATGGCCCATGCCCTTGCGGAAGCGGTAAAAAATACAAAAACTGCTGCGGAGCCAACAAATAGTTTATTCTGACACAGGTAAGAATAATGAATAAATGGTTAGAATAGGTAGAAAAAAGAATAATCAAGGTATTTCTCTCATAGAAGTTATGACAGCTTTGACTATTCTTTCTACCTTGATTCTACCATCATTCATGTTTTTAATAGAATATGCCAAGGGCGGTTCCGACATTGGTGACAGATTCGAAATACTAAATCGTATTGAAGAAAAGCTTGAAACAGTCCTGGCCATACCTTTCCAAGATATTCCTGATGGATTAAGCAAAGATATTGTCATAGAATCTACAAATGGAAGAAAATTAGACTTAAAACCGATAAAAATAAGCAACAAACAGGTATCTTTTGAATGTATGGTTGAAACTATTCCTATGAATTTTGAAGCTATCAAAGATTATTCTACCCACCAGACTCAGAGAGCAAAAATAGATAATGGCCTTAAGAAAATTACTATTACTGCCAAGTGGGGAAAAGATAATAATGTTAAAGATATTCAATTAATGGTATACAAAGCAAATCTTTAGCACTTTATTCTTTGAAGAAAAACAAGCAATGAAATTATGAAACAAAATAACAAAAAAGGAATGGCATTAGCTATAGTATTATGCGTAATAGTCTGCCTGGGATGTTATATTGTTTCTTTATCCTGGTCAATGGCCAATTCCAGGAATCGCTACGAAAAAACTTTAAACAACCGTAAAGCATATTTTATGGCTCGTTCCGGAATAGAACATTTAATGCTTAAAATCAAAACAATGCAGCGTCATTGTCCTGACACCATGTTAGCATTAGAAAAAGCTCCGGAAGAAGAAAAAAATCTTTTAAATTCGGTATTCACAGGCGATGTTATTATTCCGCCAAATAAAGATTTCAGAAAAGACGATAAATACGAATATAGAATAAATGAGTTTAAAATAGAATCTGTAGATTTAGAAAACTCTTCGTTAGTCCTAGAAATGGAATCTGTAGGTAAATACGGAGGGTATTCAGATAATATTAAACGACTAGTTCGCATAAGTCGTTGATTATATTTCAGGAGAAAGACAATGGAATACGAAGTAACAGAAAAAATAAAGGGTATTCAAGAACGTCTCTCTGGTATTGGGAGTCATCTTTGACTTACCTGAAAAACGTGAGCAAATAAGAGAATTAGAAGCATCGACTTTAGATCCGAATTTCTGGAATGACAGAACTAAAGCATTGTCTATTAATCAGAAAATTGCAGAACTTAAAAAGTGCTGTGATACTTTTGAATCGGTTGAAAAAGAGTTCAAAGACAATGTGGATCTTATGGAAATGTATGAAAAAGAAGATCCAGCAATGTTCAATGAATTAGTAGCACAATTAGATAATATTAATAAAACTATAGATGATTTAGAATTAGGAACATTTTTAAATGAACCTTATGACCAATCCGATGTTTACCTTTCTATAAAACCAGGTGCTGGAGGAACAGAAGCAACAGACTGGGCTTCAATGCTTTACAGAATGTATATAAGATATTCTGAACAAGCAGGATTTCAGTGCGATGTCATGGATTTACAGGAAGAAGAAAACGGGATTAACTCAGCAACTCTTCGTATAAGAGGCCTTTATGCTTATGGTTACTTTAAAGGTGAAAAAGGAGTTCATCGTCTAGTTAGAATTTCTCCTTTCGATGCAAATAAACGCAGACACACAAGCTTTTGTGCAGTAGATGTACTTCCTATACTTCCAACAGACATTAATGTTGAAATAAAAGAAGATGACCTTAAACTAGACTTCTTCAGAAGCTCTGGTGCTGGTGGACAGCATGTCAACAAAACAAGTTCTGCTGTTAGAATTACGCATATACCGACAGGAATTGTAGTTTCCTGCCAGATAGAAAGAAGTCAGCACCAAAACCGTGAAGTCGCATTAGGCATGCTGAAAGCTAAATTATATGAATTAGAACAGGAAGCAAAGAAAAAGGAAATTAAAAATATTCAGGGCGACCAAAGAGTTATTGCTTGGGGAAGCCAGATTAGATCTTATGTTTTCTGTCCTTACACAATGGTTAAAGATCTTCGCACCGGTTACTACACTTCAGATGTTCAAAAAGTAATGGACGGCGGCTTAGAACCATTTATCAAATCATATTTAAATTGGCACGCTAATGGAGAAAAACCTAGAAATGTAGTTGATGAAGAATAATATATTTTCATCAAGTCACTAGTCTAAAGAGTCTAAAATTGTTAAGATAATTATATATGCAATACAAAACAGGGAAAAAATATAAAAGTGGTAGTGCAATGCTGATGCTAATCTGCATTGTTACTATTTTATATATTCTTGGAATGATGCTGATTAATTATCTTACTCAAGAACGTGCACAAACTACCAAACTTAGCGAAAATCTTCAGGCTGTTTGTCTTGCTGAAGCAGGCATAGAAAAAGCTATAGTAAAAGTTCGAGATTTATTTTCCCAAAAACTCATGGAAAATGATGGAACCATCAATGAAAAGATACTTTCATTGCTAGATATAGATAGAGCCGAAAGCTTTTCTATGCGTATAAAAATAAACGATGGAGAACTAGTTGACGGTGGTACAGCCGAAGTACTTGTTCAGGTAGGCAATGTAAGAAGCACTCCTTTCAAAAGCTACATAGATGAATACGTTGATGTTCCCCAATCTATGAACTGCTACAAAAGAGAAAGCCGAGAAACTTATGCAGACAAATCTTTAGGTGGCTGGGAAGCAAACCTAAGATTTGAAGCAACAGGCCGTTATCGTAGTGCAGAACGCAAAATCGAGCTGATGAAAGATTTAAAAGTATCTGATCTTACTCCTCCTGCTGAGCACTACACTCTTTTTATAACAAATAAAAAAGATGAATATCTTCGTGAAGGTGAATTTCGTTTAAGAAACTGGAGTATAATCAGAGAACTTAACGATCTGGTCTTAGATATTGCTAAAAAAACAAAAGACGCTTTCCAAAGCACTATGGGTAACGCAGGAAACAGTGAATTTTTCTGGGAACCCAATATGGGAAGCAATATTAGTTTCGAAGGTGATATCAGAGTCCAGACCTTAAAAGTAATCAGAGGCTTAAGCATGAAAGTTTCTGATATTAAGATTAAAGACTTCGTTGACTTTTCTGTCAGTAAGCTGCACCCCTATCTATGGGGTAAAGTCAGAACAAATGGGCGCCTTCATGTTTATATGCCATTCTTTGCTGCAGATGATATTATAAATTATTTTGAAGACAATTCCCAATCTTATCACAGACCGGAAATAGGTTATCTGTTTTGCAGCAACCAGCTTCATGACCCTTATTTGAGCAAATACACAACTTTTGAAGGGGAAGTAATCAAATACTATCAAAAGTTGAAACCCTATGTTCTTGGTATTACAGAAACTCCTTACCCAAGTTCAGACCCTTATACGGTAACAACAAAATTCGATTATGTTGCGAAAAACCATGATGTTTTTCAACCGATGCAGCTAGATAGAATAAAGAAAAATGCCAAAGACTATTGTCATGAATTTCATGAAAAA
>JAEEGH010023947.1_pt1 | contig 12369 bp, 10 predicted proteins | sample 9134181 | NCBI WGS metagenome assembly JAEEGH01 (sample SAMN16246544, study PRJNA631951) | gut metagenome | biome: gut microbiome; feature: rumen; material: DP-attached | host: Bos | place: Iran: Karaj | collected 2018-10
TTCTCCCCTTTTTCTAAATGTTTTCTTGAAGACGCGAAGCATATTAAACCCTGCATTATTTCCCCGCTTCGCTCTGAAAGCGGCAAAGCCGAGCGATAGCCGCCCCTTATCAAGGGGCTCTAAATCTCCCCTTTTAATCCCTTTCACTTCCCTTTATACCCTTTAATCCCTATAACTCATGTCTTGTCATCCTGATTTCGTAGAATATATTGCCGACCAGTGTAGTGGTGCCGGCGAGATCACCGTGAAGAAGATGTTTGGCGACTATGGCATCTATTGCGATGGTGTCATCTTCGGACTCATCTGCGACGACTGTTTCTACCTGAAGCCCACCGATGCCGGGCGGGCAATGCTTCGAAGTGTGGAACTGCGACCGCCCTACGAAGGCGCGAAGGACTATTTCTACATCGCCGATGTCGACGACCGCGACTATGTCTCCGAGCTCGTTCGCGTGACCTGCAAGCATCTGCCCTTGCCCAAGCGCAGAAAACCCGCGTCGCCTGCGAAGTGAGACAGCCTCTTTAGATGAAGATTGCGCTTTTCGTTTAGCATAGCCCATTCGTTTAGCTCAGACTTTTGATTTGAATTGCCCTTTCCCACTATCATTCAACATGAAGACGAAACACCTCATTTTTCTTTTCATTGCTGTTGTCGTATTCGGCTGTGCAGGCCAGAGCGGGAAGGCTTCTGCAGATGCCGGCACTGATGCCTACGATAGCACGATGCAGGCCAACGGCTACGACGAACTGAAGCTCTTCAAGACGCCTACGGGCCACATCACCGTGACCCTGCAAGTGAATGGGAAGCCTTGCGTGCTGCTGGTCGACACGGGAGGTGGTGCAACGCTCATCGATATCTCCAAGCATGAGAAGTATCGTCTTGAGGCGATTGCAATGAGGGAATATGCGGCTGGCATCGGCTCCGTGAGTCCGCTGGTCAGGACTTCGGCACTCGTTCGTGTCGGCGACCATGAGTTCCGCGACGACAGCCTTTTCCTCATGGACATCGGCTACCTGAACGCAGAGTTCAAAAAGGTGCGGTCAAGGCAGGTGGATGGCGTGCTCGGCACTGATTTCCTCGAGCGACATCGCGCCATCATCGACTATTCCCGCTCCAAGATTTATTTGAAATGATGGTCTGCAAAGCGGGCTTTAATGCAGAGTTTTAATCCGCTACGCGGGCTTTTTAAAAACAAACAAAACACAAAAAGACATATTTAGAGCCCCTTGATAAGGGGCGGCTATCGCTCGGCTTTGCCGCTTTCAGAGCGAAGCGGGGAAAGAATGCAGGGTTCCCCATTTTTATTTAGTTATACCCTCAATGTTTTTTCCTGTTTTTGATGTTTTCTTTTGTTTTCGTATAGCCCGCGTAGTGGATTAAAACCCTGCATCATAGCCGCCTCCCGATTTCTATTCCCCGATGATTGTCACGACCAATCTTCTTCCACCCCCGTGGTTCCTATACTCGCAGAGGTAGATGCCCTGCCACGTCCCCAGGTTCAGACGGCCGTTGGTGATAGGAATCGTCAGGCTGACTCCGCTGAGTGTCGACTTGGCATGAGCCGGCATGTCGTCGGCACCTTCCAGCGTGTGCTCGTACTCCGGTCGGTTCTCGGGAACCAGTCGGTTGAAAATGGTCTCCATGTCCACGCGCACATCCGGGTCGCAGTTCTCGTTGATGCTGAGTCCGCAACTCGTATGCTTCGTGAAGATATTGATGATGCCAGTCTTCGGGAGCATCGGCAACTGTCGCAGAATCTCATCCGTCACCAAGTGGAATCCCCGCGATCTGGGCTTTAAGACAATCTCTATTTGTTGTACCATAGTTGTTATTTGAAGTTTCGCAAGCTATATAGAATTTGACCCTGAAAATGTAGGGGCAGGCACTATATTTATCGCACTGAATCAACTGCAAAATTACACATAATTCCTCATATTCCGTTCTTTCGCGGCCGTTTTTTGCGATGTTTCTCCGCTATCGCCTTCGTTGTCACCGTCCTTTTCCGCGTTTTTTCGCTATAAATTTGCCAATTATTTGGTTTTGTGTTCGTTTTTTATTATTTTTGCAGCTAATAAAACCTATCATTCACTAAAAATCAGATGATGATGAAGAAGTTTATCTATTTGATGGCCCCTATCATGGTGTTTTGCTTATCGTTGAGCTTTGTTTCTTGTGCCACATCGAAGAGTTCGACGACGCTTTCAAAAGGAGCATCACTTTCAGACTATAAGTACATCGTGTTTGGCAATGCCAACGAGGGCGATGCCGATATGGCGGATGTCCTGCTGATGGTTCAAAACGAACTTTCCGGGAAGCTGAAGGCTCTTTCGCGCGAAGAGGCACAACCGCTCATCGAGCAGGGCGTGAAGGTGCTCTCGCCAACCATCAACGTGAAGTCGGAGAAGTGGGATGATGGCCAAACCTTCATCACGATCAATTTCCACGACTACGTCACTCATCAGCTGGTGGCAGTGGTGAAGTCAGGTGGTGCTACTCCGCTCAATCCCATTGGCCAGAACCCCGCCTTCATGGGCATCAAAAAAGAACTGAAAAAGGCATTCAAGTAGGCGGCCTTCGTGGCTTTGCCGCATAAAGATTTCATCCATTTCGCGGCTATTTGGCCAAAAATGCTTACCTTTGCAGGCACTAATCGCAAAGAGCAAAGAAGAAATGGAGAAAAACAAAGCATTGGAGGCTCACTTGAGCATTTTTGCCGCTTGCGCCATCTGGGGACTGATGGCACCACTGGGCAAGGATGCTATGACGCACGGCCTGGATGGCATCACGATGGTGTCGTTTCGTGTGATGGGTGGTGCCATCCTATTTTGGCTGACGACGTTTGTGATGATGCTCCTGAAACGTCGTCGGGGGGAGGCGCTGCCGCACGTACCCGTTCGCGACAGACTGACATTTGCCGGCGCAGCAGTGTTTGGACTGGTGTGCAACCAATGTTGCTTCACCATTGGACTCAGCATCACATCACCCGTGAATGCGAGCATCGTGACGACATCGATGCCGATTTTTGCCATGATCCTCTCGTTTCTTATCCTGAGGGAACCCATCACCTGGAAGAAGGCGGGTGGCGTGGCTGTGGGCTGCGCTGGTGCATTAACGCTGGTGCTGACCAGTGTCAACGCTGCTGATGCGAAGGTGGGCGATGTGCGTGGCGATGTGTTGGTGATGTGTGCCCAGCTATCTTATGCACTGTTCCTCTCGCTGTTCAATCGATTCATCAAGAAATACGACATCGTCACCGTCAACCGCTGGATGTTTCTTTGGGCAACCATACTGGTTTGGCCATTCACGCTGAGCCACGTCGCACAGACCGACTGGCAGGCCGTTCCGCTGAAGTCGTGGCTTGAGGCAGGCTATGTTGTAGTGTTCGGCACGTATGTGGGCTATCTGCTCATCGTCACGGCGCAGAAGGTGCTCCGTCCTACGGTAGTGTCCATCTATAACTACGTTCAGCCGGCAGTGGCCGTAGCCGTTACGGTACTCACAGGCATGGGCGTCTTCAAACCCACACAGGGCCTCGCTGTACTGCTGGTGTTCGTGGGCGTATGGTTGGTCACCAAGTCGAAGAGCCGCCGCGATATGGAGAAAAACTCCCTTGCCGACGGTTGACCACCCAATCTGAACATACTCAAAAAAAGCGAAGCAATGAGAAATATAGTACTACTTTCTATCGTCTTCGCCCTTACCGCTTGTGGTGGTCATAGAATAGACAAGACAAGCGTTGCCATACCAGCTGCAGACACTATAGCAACTACAGCTTCCCAAGAGCCTTAGGGGCAGACACGTGGGTCTTCCCTACGGAAGGGTGCAAAGGTTTATGCCAAACTTGCGAAAGTCTTTTCATTTCTTCTTTTAACTGAAGAACTTCGAGAAAGCTTTTACGCAGTAGACATGGTCGGCGGCGCTGCCTGTTTCCCTACAGCTATGCATTGCGAGGATGGCATTGCCCATGTCGACGCCACGGAGGGGAATCGACGAGGCAAGAATGTTGCCAAGGGTGCTGCCGCCAGCCACATCGGAGTGGTTTACAAAACGCTGGCAGGGCACACCGGCCTCCTTGCAGATTTCCATGAAAACGGCAGCCGAGACGGCATCGCTGGCATATTTCTGTGCGGCGTTGAACTTGATGACCGGTCCTCCGCCGAGTACGGGATGATTGGTGGGATCGTACTTCTCGCTGTAGTTGGGATGCCAGGCATGGGCATTGTCTGCCGAGATCATGAACGCACGCTCCACGCCCTGATAGAAAGCTTCCTCGCTTCCGCTTTGAGCCAGCGCAATGCGCTTGAGCATCGTGGAGAGGAAGGGGCTGCCTGCACCTTGCTTTGTCTGCGAGCCGGTCTCTTCATTGTCAAAGATAGCCAGCACCTTGGTCATAGCAGTTGTCTTCGTGGCAATCATCGCCTCCAAACCTGCGAAACACATGGAGAGGTCGTCGAGTCGTCCGGACGAGATGAACTCATCGTGAACGCCAAAGGTGCAAGCGGGTGTGGCATCGGCGAGATAGAGGTCGAAGTCAAGGATGTTCTCTGGGGTTGTTTTTAGTTCTTCGCAGATGACGTTCATGAGCAGGTTGCCCCGTTCCAGTTCATCACTGACAATGCCAAGAATGGGCAGCATGTCTTTCTGCTTGCTCAACTTCACACCGTCGTTCACCTGACGGTTGAAATGGATGGCGAGGTTACTAATCTGCAACAATGGACGCTTGACGTGTAGCAGCAGCGTCTCAGGATTGAGGGCATCCTTCCCCCTGACAACCACGCGTCCTGCAATCGTTAGGGGACGATCGAACCAAGTTGACATGATAGGCCCACCATACACCTCGGTATTCAGTTTCACGATATTTCCCTCGCACGTTATCTCAGCGTTGGGCTTGATGCGGAACGTCGGTGAGTCGCAGTGTGCACAAATCATTCTGAAGCCGGCATCAGCCAGCGATTTGCGTCCGATATGGAAGGCGTACACCGAGGAATCGTTCTTCGTCACAAAGAATTTGTCACCAGCCTTGACCTTTCCAAGTGGCGTCTGGGGGTCAAAACGACGATAGCCAGCCTCTTCGAGAAGGGTGGCAATGTTTCTTGCTGCCAGGAAATTCACTGGCGAAGCATTCAGGAAATCAAGCAGTTTGTTAACCATATTGCTAAAGTCTATATCGATGTTAATCATGTAATCAACCGCAAATATAGCAATTTTCCTGCATATACTCCTATTTTCGTGCACATATTTAAATGAATTTGGCAAATGGAGGGTGTGCAGCAAGGCCGAGCGAACCCCTTGGGAAGCGGAGTTTGCGAATCTTCAGCAAAGATTATTTGAAAAATGTTTGGAGATTTCAATTTTTTTCTGTTATTTTGTGACGACAAATCTATTCACTATTAACATCTATAGCAATATGAAGAAAACAACTTTAACACTTCTTGCAGCTATGACACTATTGCTGTCGAGCTGCTTTTCAACGGGATTTGGAAATACATCCTCCTCCAATACAACCGGCAATGTGCTGGGTGCTGTGCTCGGCAGTGTGTTGAGCAATGTGTTGTTGGGTGGAATGTCGTTTGACCAGTCAAGCCTTCTAGGTAGCTGGAACTACAATGCTCCAAGTGCTGCGTTTACAACCGAACAGGCCCTGACAAAGGCCGGTGGCGCTGCTACGGTAGCCAACATTGCTTCGTCGCTGGCAAGCAACTACAACAACATCGGCATCAATCGTAGCAACACTTCGTTCTCGTTCCTTGAAGGCAACAAGTTCTCGGCCAAGGTGAACGGCATCCCATTCAGCGGAACCTATGCTTATAACCCCCAAAATGGCGAGATCACCCTCAAGACGGCTACTGAGACCATTAAGGGCAACGTGACGAAGACCGAGAAAGGAATGGGTCTGATGTTCGACGCTATGCAGATGGCCAACATCCTTCAGAAAGAAGGTAAGGTCAGCAACACTGCTGCTGTGCAGGCTGTCAGCAAGCTCGCTAAGAGTGCCAACGGTGCTCGTGTAGGCTTTGAGCTCACAAGATAAGAGAACTAACCGAAGGAAGGGGGGGGGTACAAGACCCCGGAGAAGTCACATGTGCGTCGCTCGGCTTTTTGGCCCTTTTTCCATCCGTCTCTCTGCCCACAGATATAAACAAAAAAGCGAGGCCTTTCAGCCTCGTTTTTTGTATTATTTGCGGAGAGAACAGTGTGCCGGCTTAATTCGGTAAAACATAGAAAACAATGGTAAGCCCTTCAAACGACATTTGGTTTGAAGGGCATTTATTTGTTAAAATCAGCCGTTTTTCTGATTTTAATTTTACATTCAACATTTTTTTACATTTGGTTGATGTAAAACATCTAACTATATTTGCATCAGATTTGGGGAACCATCTTGGGAACCATCTTGGGAACATTTTGGGAACATTTTGGGAACATCTTGGGAACATCTTGGGAATATCCTGTTTCTTTTTCCTGAATGGTTGTATAGAAATCTGATAGAGAACCAGGTTCCACATGGGGCATCCATGGGAAGCATTGGGAACATAATTAACAAATTGGACAAAAGTTAAATTCTTTATAATTCATTAATAATGAGAGACTTTCTAAAGTTAATCGCAAAAAAGGAGTCTTTTCCACAGCTCCGCACACCTTTCCTCCAGATAAATTCTGGGGAACATTTTGGGAACATAAACTTGGGAACATCTTGGGAATGTTTTCAGAGTATTTTTTTGACTGTTAAAAAGGTGTTTAAACAGCATCTTGAAAAAAGGTCTCTTTTTATACGCCCTCCCAATCTGTTAACATACCTTTATAATTCATGGTAAATTCTTGGTAGCAGGATGGGTTTTCAGGCAGAATAGGGGCTGGAATCGGTGCCAATATGTTAATCAGCCTTCCTTGATTATTAATAAAACACAATGTACCCAAACCTGCAAACAGTGTTTCCCAAGCCTATTTATTACATATTCAAACAACTTAATATAAAGTAGAAATGAAACAAGACTTAAAAATCAAATTCAGGCTGAAGAGCCGGAAACTGACAGGTTCTTCCAACTTCGTCAATGTACCAAATGCATTGATAACAATGAGAATAGCTTACAAGTCTGTAAGAATGGAACTCTCAACTGGCCTCCATGTTGATTCACTGAGGTGGGATGATTTCGCTCAGGTGGCGATCGGCCCGAACCGTGAAGGCATGAGTGCTGACCAGATCAACGCTTCCATCATGAATCTCGTGAAGAATGCCCAGGATACAGTTGAGATTTATGAGAGTCAGCAAATCATTCCCACACCAGAGCAATTTAAGGATTCGTTTGAGAGGTTACGCAACGGTGAGACTGTTTCCTTACAGCCCAAAAGAGGAAAAAGACAGGCCCAAATGAGAACGTCAGAAGTCGCGGACATTACCTATTCAAAACAGGACAAAACTCCGTCAAAATCCTCAATTAACACAAATTTGGAAAAAACAAGAAATGGGAAAATTAACAAATCTTTACAGTTCTGGGAAGTCGCTATAGAGTTTGAGAATATATGTGGCCGTCAGAACAATTGGACGGAATCAACCCACGAGAAATTCCACGCTATGCGCAACCACCTGAAGGGACTCAGGGCTTACAAGAGAAAGCAAGGCTTGAAGACATTTGAGGTGGGGTTCGATTATTTCGACGACGAGGGAATGCTTTCATACTTGGAATACCTCCGTGATGTAAAGAACATGAAGAATAGCACTATTGAGAAGAACATGGAGTTTCTAAGGTGGTTCCTTCGCTGGAGCCTTCAAAAAGGTTTTCACACAAACACACAGTTTGAATCCTTCCGCCCAAAGTTCAAGAAAACCCAGAAAAAAGTCATTTTCCTTACGAAGGAGGAAATTAAGAAATTGGAGAACTACAAGATACCTGAGACAAAGCTTTATCTATACAGGGTGAGGGACGTATTCCTGTTTTGCTGTTACACTGGCCTCCGTTACTCAGATGTGTACAACCTGAAAAAGTATGATGTCAAAAGTGACCACATCGAGGTCACCACCACGAAGACATGTGATAGCCTGAAAATAGAGCTAAACGATGTCAGCAGGAGGATCCTTGACAAATACAAACCATTCGATTTGCCAGACAACATGGCACTGCCTGTTGTTTGTAACCAGAAGATGAACGTCTATCTGCATGAACTTTTCAAGTTGGCCGGCTTTGACGAGCCTATCCGCCTGACTTATTACAAGGGGAATGATCGTATCGATGTTATTAAATCCAAATATCAACTGATAGGAACACATACGGGAAGAAGGACATTTATTTGCAATGCCCTTGGCATGGGAATCCCACCGCAGGTCGTCATGAAGTGGACAGGCCATAGTGACTACAAAGCCATGAAACCCTATATTGACGTAGCCGATGAAATCAAGGCTGAAGCCATGAAGAAATTCAATCAGTTCTGTCAATAGAAGTATAATATGAAAGAATTTTGGGTAGGATTGAAAGATTTTGCCCCAAATCCTTGGATCATGTATACTAATTGGTTAGCTATGCAAGGCGAAAGATGAAAAAAGAAATTCAATAACTATCGCCATGATGGAAAAATATACCATAAAGGAGTCTAAAAAAGCGCAATTATCACCGTGATTCGACGGTGGCATCCACGTGGGATGCGGCATTATGCTCGACATGTTCTATGTGGAAGTAGACTATGATGTTGAACTTGCCAACATCTCACAAGACTCTTTCGACTCTGCCCATACCGGTGCTGTCTTCGCCAACCTCGGCATAAACTTCTAACGTGAGTCTGACCTATGTACAATTTAGCCCCCGATTATTGTCCAAAAGTTTCTTCCTATTAATGAATACAAGGAAAAACGTCATTCCCTGTCGACAATATCGTCAAACCTCATCAAATAGGTGTCGTATTGCGTTAGGAAGGGTCGGAAGGGTTGTGGAATGGACTGCGGGTCGGCAAACAGCGTCTGAAGCATTTCCGGCATTTCCCCTGCGTCCGTACGATAGAGGAAGAAGTCGCCTCTGACCGTACCCACCTGCTTCGCGATGACAGGGAAGGCAGTACGAGCAAATTTCGGTCCGAGGCCTGAGACGGCTACATTGTAGGAAAGGACGATACCTCGGTCGGTCTGCTCGAAACTGACATTACCGCGGTTGCACAGCAGCAATAGTCCGTTGCCGTCTTTGTCGGTGAGCAACGCTGCCTCCACACCTCGGCGGTTCCCCTCGAAATAAAGGTCGCCCTGCTGCAATGTCCAGAACCCGTAGCGGCCTGCACGATAGCGGCCGGGATAGGTGGGAAGGGGTCCTTGTCCTATCCACTGCACACGGTCAATCGTCTGGTCTAACAGGAATGCGACGCCGAGTTCTGAGAGGAAAGTGTCGGTAGTGTCGGGCGTGAGTGAGAATGCGACGTGCGTGGCGTTGCCGACGGTCTCTGTCTTCACAGCCGTTTGGATACTTCCTGCCCGTGTGCCATCGGGCGAGAGTGGCAGCAGGTATCGCTCCAGGCGTCTGTCGGCAACCTTCAATGATTCGGCCAATGTGGCTTTACGACCCGCGCGCACCAGGAATCCGCCCTGCACCCTACTCATCGGGTCGGCCGTGGGTTTGGTAAGTCCTGCCAGCAGTCGCGTGGCCTGGTCAGCAGGATTGATGGGCACCGCCTGACGATTGATGACACGCCCTTGTACATCACTAACAACAATGTTCAGTAGACAAATCCTGCGTGTGTCGAGGCTGGGAGGCAGCGGGAAGGGATAGGCAATCGTCTGGTGGGGCTGACAGTCGGGCGAGAAGGCCCCACATGCGATGGTGTCGCGGTCGGCTGAAAGCGTCCAGCTGAAGGTGATGTGGTCCTTCAGATTCAGGAAGTCGAAGCGGTTGCGGATGTGCAGGTCTACACTTGTCTGGTCCTCACCGAGTGTGAGTATGCTGTCGATAACGGCTGCCTGCGCATAGTTGTGTTGCAGCTCGTAGTAGTTGGGCAGCGGAGTGCGGTCGGCATAGAGCAACCCGTCGGTACCCTTGTTTCCAAACATCTCAAAACCGCCGTCAGCCGACGTAAAGACTTTCTCCTCGTAGCCATATAACGGTTGGCGCTCATCGCGTCTGTCATCACCGGCAGGTCGTGCAGCGGCAAACGGCATACCCTGGTCCACCCACTCCCAGATGGAACCCCCGGCAATGGCTGGTGTGCGCTCGATGATTTCCCACTGTCGGTCGTGGTCTTCGAACGAGATACCCAAGGAGTGCAGGTATTCCGTAAAGATAACGGGACGGTCTGCGAGCTGGTAGAAGTCGGCCAGCTGCGAGGTTGTGGGATAGTGTGGTGTATAGATGTCGGCTACCGTTGGGAAGTCGTAGTTGAACTTCCGGAAGTAACTGCCCACCTGAGGGTAGCAGATGGGTCGCGAGGGGTCCAACGAGGTCTTTACATATTCGCCCAGCCGGATGCAGAGGTCGGTGAGCGGATTCTCGTTGCCGAGGCTCCATATCAGCACGGATGGATGGTTCTTGTCGCGACGGATGGTGGCCTGTGCCCGTTGTTGCAGCACAGGATAGAAAGCCTCCTGGGCGAGGTTCTTGTCGCCATAGCCGAAGGGTATCTCGTCGATGATGTAGAACCCCAGCGAGTCGGCCAGCTCGTAGAACCGCGGCTCACGCGGATAGTGAGAGGTGCGGATGTAGTTCACCGACGCTTCCTTCATGAGCAGCATGTCCTTCAGCGTGAGCTCATCGCTGATGACTTTCACCGTTGTGGGAGTGGTGGCATGACTGGTGACTCCCCGCAGCTTGATAGGCTGTCCATTGAGCTTGAGGACGTTCCCCTCGATGGTGAGCTCACGGAATCCAAACGCATGCCGGAAGGTCTGCAGCGTGCGTCCTTTTCGCTTGAGCGTTGTACGCAGGGTATAGAGATAAGGTGTCTCTGCTGTCCAGAGGTGCGGATGCTCCACCCTGTCGGTGCCCACCACCCGTCCTTGTGCATTCAGAATCTCATGCACGATGGCCGTCTGCTTGTCGCCATTGGCAACCGTCGTCTCTACATGCACCTCGCCCGTGTTCTTCGTCGTGATGGTCAGGTCGGAGAGGTGTGTCGTTGGCACCGCCATGAGCGTCACATCGCGGAAGATGCCGTTGGGCGCCCAGTCGTCGTTGTAGTCGAAGTCGCTGCCCGGAAACTGTGAGACAACGCGTAGGGCCAGTTGCTGTTGTGGGGCAGACGTGTTCAGATAGTCCGTGACGTCGAACATTGCGGTGTTATAGCCCGAGCGCCATGAGCCTGCCAACCGGCCATTGACCCACAGGTCATAGCCATAGAGCACACCATCGAAGCGAAGCACGATGCGCTGCCCACGCCACTCACGGGGCACGCTGAACGTCGTACGATAGTAGCCTGTCACGGGGAGTGCCTTGTCGTAGCTTGGCCGACAGAAGCGGTGTGTCGTGCCTGCTGAGGCGACTAGTCGTGGTTCTTCCCAACAGCCGGGTACGGGAATAGTGCCCCATGTTGCATCCTTCGCCGGCACCTGACTGCTCTGGCTGATGCCGTCGATGACTTTCAACCACCACTCGCCATTCAGCGATTTCTTCATTGCAGGGTCGGTGACGGGCAAGACGCCTTGAAAGGCATCAGGCACTTGTGCGCTGGTGGCTAGCATCATCCACGTCACGATGCTCAGTATCGTCTGCCGCTGATTCATAGTTGCTTGTATTTCAGGTCTATTTTTGTGTATTTGCGTGAAAACGTTGTTGCATCGCCCGCCGACACCTTCCCGTTGTTCCAGTGTTCAAAGAGTCCAAGAGGCTGAGTCAGCTCCTTGCCGTCCTGCTTGTAGACGGTGCCGCTGGGCGTATTGGGAATGCTGGCCGCCTCACGCAGATACTCATCGCAGTAGTTCAGGCTGCCAAACTCCGGCCATTCACCGATGATGATGTCCATGCCTACGGCATCGCAGGCCAGCTCGTCCTGCGAGACGATGAGCGAGCATGCCCAGTCGCCATTGAACGGTTCTTTCATCCACTTCGGGTTGGGAGCCCCGTTCACGTCGCGTGAGCCGTAGGTGCCGTCGATGAGGTAGAGCAGGGCCTTCTGCCCCATGTCTTGATGTGCTATCCAGTCGACGAAGGTTTTATAGCCCGGCTTGCCGTGTCGTTTGTCCTGAGAAATGTTGTTGTGAGCATTCTGTCGCCACAGCAGGTTGATGTCGGTGGCCCCATACCAGTTTTTCGCCGTAAGCGTGACGCCTGGTCCGCTATGCGTTTTCAGCAATGCCGAGTTGATGAGATAGTCTGCCTCCACGATGCATTTGGCCAGCCCTCGTGCCATCTTGCCATTATCGGTGCTGTAGAAGATCTGCTCGGGATAGTACTCGCACTTCTCGCG
>JAEEGH010023949.1_pt1 | contig 12369 bp, 8 predicted proteins | sample 9134181 | NCBI WGS metagenome assembly JAEEGH01 (sample SAMN16246544, study PRJNA631951) | gut metagenome | biome: gut microbiome; feature: rumen; material: DP-attached | host: Bos | place: Iran: Karaj | collected 2018-10
ATCTCCGTGACGGACACGGCCACGCCGAAGGACTTCATGAAGTCCCTGTAGCAGCGGGACGTCACCCCGGACATGGGTCCGAGGACCACGCGTCCCTCCAGCTCGATGTTGCCGATCCTCCACATCGTCCGTCCGATGGATTCGACCGATAAAAAGGGTACTAGTTGGATTATAAAACCAACTAAATACAGATAGATGCTAACACCCGCAGGAGAAGATACCATGAGCAGACTGACCGACATCATCCATTTCGAGAAGCACCCCGTAGCGATCTACCGCGCCGAGAGGATGCCAGAGGACGCCGAACCCGCAGCGGCGCACTGCTGCATCCCGTCGCTGCTCATCAAATGCTCCAACCACGGGAAGAAGTGCACCGCGGACATCGACCACGTGGCATGCCACGGTGCGATCAGCGGTCTCGGATTCGGAGGATTCCCCAACAGGGAGAAGACCTCGATGAGCCTGTCGAGATTCCCCGAAGGTTCCGAAGCGAGTGCCCACGGAAGGGGGAAGAGATACTTCGCCGACCCCGAATGTACCATGTGCCAGATATCATCCATAAAGGATTACGGGGACGGGAAGGACGCTATCGTCTTCCAAGATGTGGAGGAGGCCGAGAAAGAGAACAGGCCGATCGAGGTCGTCGTCTTCGTCACCGACCCCGGAAGGCTCACCGCGCTGATGCAGCTCGCATCCTATTCGAAGCGCACCCCCGGACCCGCTACCATCGCGCCGTTCGGTCACGCCTGCCAGCAGATCTATGCGATACCGCGCGCGGAAGGGGAATCGGACGACCCCCACGGGGTCATCGGCATGACCGACATGTACGCCAGAAGATACGTCGGGATGGATGAACTGACGTTCGCGGTACCCTACAAGCTCTACAGACGCATGCTGAACGACATCCCGGGATCCTTCCTCGAGGACGAGAAGTTCCTGGCCAACATGGAGAAGTCCCTGCGTCTGGGATCCGATACCGAGTGATCAGTCGCGGTAGTTCGCCAGAGCGGCGACATTCTCGTTGGGCGTCCTAGGGGGCAGTCCGCACTCCGGTCCGACGAAATCCACACCGAGCTCCGCCGAGCGCAGTGCATCCTTCCTCACCTTAACGGCATCCCCTTCCAGCATAACGCCCGTGGCATTGATGCATCCGAGGACCTTGCATCTCCCTCCGATGCGCCTCATGTACTCCTCCGGAGCGGAGGACATCTCCAGGGAGACGATGTCGCTGCCCATGGACACTATGTCGTTGACGTTCGCAAGGGTGTTCCCGCAGTTGTGTATCATCGAGAACGCCCCCTGGATCGAATGGATTATTATCCTGTCCTCAAGGGCCAGGTTCGATGCTATCTCCGGGGACATGAGATCGGACATCACGTCGGTTATCACGCACACATTGTCCGAGACGGAGGACAGTTCGCGCGCATAGACCGCACTGTATCCGGCCATCCTGTGGATCCACTTCATCACGCCGTCCTGGTCGAACATCATGCTCATCATCATCTTCTCCAGACCGAGCATGTGCATCACTATACCCCCTCCCGCCACGCACATCGACGTGACGAAGAGGTCGCCGCGGGAATGCAGACGGTCGGCGGCATCGATTATCGTCCTTATGCTGGGGTGCTCCATCGCCTCGGAGGGCGACGGGAGGTCGTCGGGGAAGGGAGGGAGCTCCATCTCGGGACCGCGCCACGGGGAACCGGACACCGAAGGCTGGCTGTCCTCCGATCCGGGATATATGGAACAGCCGACGGACTGCGCCTGGGCGACCACGTCATAGGGCACCCTCGCGGTGGCGAGACCGAACATCTCGTGCGGCTGGAGGGACAGCTTCGCCATCTTCTCCGCATCGTAATTGGCCTCCGGCCAGTAGATCCTGCAGTTCTCCATCATGCCCACGGTGCCCGTCTGTGTGAGGATTACGGGCGGAGGGAGCGGACCTTCGAAATGACCGTCCATGACATCGAGGATCTCGGCCTTGGTGTTCATGATAAGAATGATTCCCTACTGGAATTAAAGGGTATTTGGCGGATGTTAGAATAGAAAAATGGATAAGGGGCCGGATGACCGGCCCCGGTTTATGGTTTTCAGGCCTTCTTGTTCTTGACGACGAAGAACGCTCCGACTCCCGCTGCCGCAACTACCGCGATGATCACGAAGATGACCCAGATCGGGAATCCTCCGCTGCTGCCGCCGGACGAGGAGGATGAATCCTCGAAGAACACCGCATAGGTGGAGAAGTGGTTGGTATCGAAGACAACCTTTCCGTCCACCAGCGTGGCGTTCATGTCCGTCCTCTCGCTGCCGTTGATGAAGTAAACCTTGATCTCCTTGCCCTCGGGAACCGTCTGCGAGAACGGGATGCTGACCTTGGCCTTACCGTCGGAGAACGTCGCACCGGCGAGAGTGACCTCGATGACCAGTTTGGCATCGGGGAGTTCGCTGCTGTTCTCGATGACGTTCGCCTTCAGGGTGACACCGGTAGCTGCACCGATCGCACTGACGGCTGCGTCGTCGAATGCTATGGTGAGCGCACCGGCGGAGGTGTTGGTGATAACCTCCACGCTTCCGTTCGCCTCCTTCGCGGCATCGAACAGACCGGTGACATCGGTCGCGGTGTTGGCGGGAACGGTGTCCTCGTAGGTCTTGGCACCGCCCTCCTCCTTCGCGGCATACGGGATGTCCGCGATGTCGATGCTGTCCGCATAGGCGAACGAATCGTACGTTCCCGACACGGAATAGGTGGTGACGCCCATGGCCGAGAAGGTCGCATCGGTCTTCTTCACCGATGTGGCCGTTACGGGTACGTCGTGGTTGTGTCCCGCATCCCTGGCACATATGATGTGGACGGTACAGGTCTTTCCGTCGGCGGACCACGCATAGGTGGCCGAATAGGCGTGTCCGAGTGCCGCGATCTCATGATATGTCGTGTAATCGCACCTCGAACATTCGTCGTACGCATCCCATCCAGGCTCCGTACAGGTGGCCTCTTGGGCACCGTAGGGTACCAGGTCGTGTCCGAGTGCGGGTATGACAACATCCGAAGCGGCGATCTCGACATGTCCCTCGCTGTCGGAGAACAGCTTACCGCAAACCGAGCACACCCAGTGAGCATTGTGTCCGGGCCCCGTACAGGTGGCCTCCTGGTATCCGACGGCCGCCAGAGTATGCGGAATCATATCGATATCCTGTGACTCGGTATGGCTGTGGTCGTTCTCACAGTATCTGGTCTCCGTACCTTTGGCCGTGCAGGTGGGCTGGACGGTGACCGTCCACGCTCCCCATTCGTGACCCGTAGCGGGATCCACGATGCTGGCCAGCTCGTGGGTTCCCTCGGAATCGCTGAAACAGGTTCCGCACTGGGTGCACTGCCAGTATGCGACGTTTCCGTCCTGCGTACAGGTGGGCGCGACCGCCGCGTGGAACTCCAGCTGATGTTCGTGGTTGTCCCATTTCGCATACAGCTCGATATCGGAGATGATTGGCGTCGTTTCGAAGACGAACGCATTTGCAAACGTGCCGTCATCGGTGTACCATCCGGCGAACACGAAGTTCACCTTCTCGGGAGCCGTCGGCCTCTCTGCGTATTCGCCGTCATAGACTAGCTGTGACTCGACCGCCGATCCCTCGTTGCTGTCGAACGTGACAGTGAATTTCGAGTTCTCGGCCCACTGTGCATACAAGGTTAACGTGCCATTGGGTGAAGTAATGAGATCCGCCATGTTGCGTTCGTTGGCGTAAGACGTACCGGAACCTAAAGGCACGGTCTTCCATTCGGTGAAGTGGTATCTGGTCTTCACGAACGCATTGGATGCGAGATTCTTGACCGCATCGGAGTACTTTATGACCTGCTGGCTCATCTCTCCGCCGGTGCTGCCGTTGCCCATGAAGGTGACGGTCAGGGCGTGCTCTAGCCACTTGGCGGTTATCATCATTCCGGAGATGCCCATGGTGTCGGCGCTCGTCTCCTCCGTATCCCTGTCAAAACCTGTCCTGGTGTATCCGCCGAAGTTGCTGATGATGGTCTCTGCGGAAGTACCGAAGTTGAAATCCTTGGTGTAGACATCTCCTGAAAGACTCCATCCTTCCGGATCGGATGCCACGGATCCTCCGCTGAGGTCGAAGATCGCGGTGTATTTGTTGACCGAGTACTGTGCGGTAAGCACCGCAGGGTCGGTGGTGAGGTTGCCGGTGTTCGGACTCCATCCGCTGAAGATGTAGCCTTCCTTGGCAGGGGCTGTCGCTACGGAATTGTGAACGATCGTTTCGATTATGGTCACGTAGGGCGTATCGTAATCGAAGGACTTGCAATACGATCCCAGGATGATGTCCCAACCATCGGGGGCATCAGCGAAAGCACCTCCGTCGAGGTTGAGATCCACCCTGTACTTGATGGGAGTCCAATGTGCGGTGATCATGATACCTCCGACTTCCATGGTGTCTGCAGTCGAGGTCTCTGCGCCCTTGTTATATCCTACTCTGGTGTATTCGCCGAAATCGTCCAGGATATCAGATAAGGGCGTCCCGAACGGGAATGGCTTGGCGTAACACGAAATCTCATCATCCCACTCCCAACCTTCAGGTGTCGATGCCACGGTCCCTCCGGAAAGGTTGAAGTTCGCATCGTATTGGAGGGTGGTCCAGTTTGCGGTGAGGGCCATTCCAGCGGTGCCCATGGTCTCCACGGTAGATGTGACCGAGTCCAGTTCGTGACCGGTCCAAGCGAAGGAACCAAAGTCAGAGATGATAGCGCCCTTTGACGTTCCGTACTCGAAATCCTTGGTGTAGACATCTCCTGAAAGACTCCATCCCGAAGGTGCCAATGCCACTGATCCGCCGTTGAGGTCGAAGGTCGCCGTGTACTTGTTGATACTCCAGTTCGCAGTGATCGTCATACCGTCGGTACCCATGGTGTCGACATCCACGATCTCGGCTTTCTTGGTATGACCCACTTTGCTGTACTCTCCGAAATCGGAGATGATATCGGCTTTAGAGGTGCCGAAGTCGAAATCCTTGGTGTAGACGTCTTCGGAAAGAGTCCATCCCGCAGGCGCCGATGCCACGGATCCGCCGTTGAGATCGAAGGTCGCTGTGTATTGTTTGACTGCTACGGAGAATGCCGCATAATACGTCACGTCACCCGTTACGTCCGGAAGCTCATCCTCCGGAGTCCCTGACGTCTTATCGGGCTCTGTGGCCCAACCTGCGAATTCGTAATCGTATTGATCCGTATCCGGTTTTGACGGTTCGGCTTCGCCGTATGATGGGTCGGACAGATAGGTGACCCCTGTATCGGTCTCCAATGCCTCAGAGCCGTCCTGCGTCATCCAGGTCACGGTATATGTGGCCTCCTCCCACGTCGCATAGAAGGTCGTATCGCCTAGGATCTGGACCCTGTTCCCGGCCTGCTTCACCTCTCCGGAAGGACTGCCCATAGCCCAACCTGCAAAGTTCATACCGGGTTTAGTGAATCCGCAACTTGGAAGATTCAGATTACCGATGTGATCGGTCTTTGGATTCATCGAACCGGTTCCGCCGTTGCTGTCATATGTCACCGTGAACTTGTGGGAGGTGGCCACTATGACCGTATATCCCCCCATCGCCGATATTGTCGTACTGGTCGAGTTGATCGTTCCGTCTACGGAGTCGCTGTGTCTGTAGAGGATTCCGGCATTGAGTGAATGATTGTTATTACCCGCAGCAATCCCGTATATCCCGCCGGTTTTAGCAACCACGGTTCCATCTGTGACGGTTATTCCCTCGACTTCTCCCGTGTCGCCTACGAATATCCCGTAGGAACTGTTGGATATGTTCTTGCCGTCAACCATCACCCGCACATTCCCTACGGTGGCCTTGGACTCGGCAACGATGCGGGACGTCTCCCCTTCGACCTCCATGCTTCCCCTCAGGTAGAGGGCGATCTGCCTGGATGCGTTCCCTGTCGATGCATTGATCGTCGAACTGGTGACAGAGATGTCTCCATTTACATACAGACCGTAACTGTCGTTATAGTACGGCTTGTATTGATCCTGGGCATTATCGGAGTAACTGCCGTTGTCTCCTCCAACGGCATTGATACAAGCTCCGTTGGAAAGCGTGAGATCGGAAGCAACGCTCATACCACGTGAGATAGAACCATTATAGGCAATCTGGCTGTTGGCTTGTTTCTTCGTACAGACTGTGCCTCCGGTGGCATTGATGACGGTACCCGATACGATCATGGCCGTATCGGCACGGAGGCCGATGCTCTCCAGATTGTCCTGATCCTGAGCATGGAACGGGTTGTAATTGGTCGAACCGCCGGTCGCATTTATCGTTCCGGTGCCGGTGATGGTTATGGTGCCCTCGTTGCTGTTGAACCAGATACCGTAGGTTCCGCCGGCATTGGCACCGGTCGTTGGATCGGTGGACATGTCACCTCCGATTCCCGTGAGTGTCGTCCCGTCTCCCGTGACAGAATGACTGGCCCCGCGGATCACGATACCAGCGGTGTTCTTTATGCCGCCTCCCGTCAGACCGAATACGGATTCATTGTAGGTACGCATACCGTTTCCTCCGATTCCCGTTACCTCTGCACCACCGCTGAGATCGAGGGTCCCGACGTTGATACCCGCGGGCAGAAGCAGTTCGAGGCAGGTGACCCCTCCGTTTCCTTCGACGGTACCGCCGACGCATTCCATCTCACCGTAACAGTAGATTCCTGCCGACTCTTGAACGGAACCAGTGGCGGCCACATAATCTGCTGTGCCTGTCACCGAACCGCCGCGGACGGTCATTGAATCCACATACATCCCATAACTCTTGTGCCAAGCCTGCTTGGCATTGGAGATCAGCGTTCCATTCTGCTCCACGGTTAGATTGAGTTTGAGGAACAGTCCGAAACTGTCACTTTCGCCGCCAGCATATCTGAAACTGATTTGTCCTCCGTCGGACAAAACCTTACCGCCTTCTATGGTCAGTGATTCCGCATTTATACCGTAGCTCTTTCCGCCTGCACCGACGGAGACGCTGCTGTGACTGGTACGGATGTCCCCGCCCTGAGCATCGAGAATTACGGTTTCCGCATCCGGACCGTTAACTGTGAGGCTACGGCAGCATACTCCGGCACTGATCGTCTGATATACTCTCGCAGTCACATCGGAATCCTGCGCGATAGCATTGTTGATCGTACCCCCGTTCGCAGTCACCCTCGCACCGGCGGATATGGTCATGTCCCTTCCAGTGAAATCCGGCGTGGTGATCGTACCGGACAGAATACCTATGCTCATGGTCAAACCGGTCTCAGTACATGAACCGACATCGCCTCCGTCAGCCTGGAGGGTAACCCCGTTGCCTATCGACATACCGTTGGTGGCCATAACTCCAATAGTTTGGAAACCTCCAGATCCCGTGGACGAATATGAATCGTCATACCCGCTGTCCGCCCCGATCGCTTGTACGGTGAATGCATGTGTGCTGCCATTGGTCAGCGTCAGGCTTCCGCTGCTGTACAGTCCGGCAGACTTCTTGAAAGCGATACCCGATTCGAAACTCACCGTTCTGTCGCTGGATGTGCTGCTGTCGTTCTTGACGGTGAGGTCGCCGTATGCCGAGAAACCGCAGCTGTTGACGTGGGTATCTGTGCCGACGAAGGACATGCCCGATGTGCTTCCCTTCAGGATGAGCTCAGGACTCCCGTCCGCACTTTCTAAGGCGTATCTCTTATCCAGATTCGCATTCGATTTGATCGTGAGTGTTCTGCTGCTTTCGTTATCGACAATGAATGATTCAGCACAACGTACTCCCACCGACCTTGTGCTAGCGGTCCCCGGACTGAAATTGACCGTTCTGTCTACAGTGGTACCGCTGTCGTTTATGATAGAAACATTGCCTGTGGAGTAGATTCCGTATCCCCATGAACTGTTATCTGTGCTGGAAAGATCGAAATCGATACCGTTTCCCTTGAGGATTATGTCGAGATCCCCATCGGACATTATACCGGCACTCTTGGAAGCGCCATTAGTGGACGCCAACCCACCACTCGATTCAAGGACCAACTGGTTGTTGCTGTTATTCTGAATTGTTAATGCATCTCTGCAGAATATTCCTGCAGATGACATTATGGTGTTTCCATTATCGTGATCCCCTCTAGTAATGAGTGTAAAAGCATGGTCCGACTCGTTCTTGATGGTCAGTTTTCCGGTACAATATATGCCCGCAGATTCGGTCGATGCTACATTTGACTCACCAAAACGCACTTCAGCATCAATAGTCACACGGTTTATTATCGTAAGATCCCCGTTGACGTGTATCCCATAGCTCTTTGATGCAGTAGACCCATTAAAGAGCACATAACTGGTCTTATCCCCCGCGAAAACGACAGTTAGATCCCCATTGGCATAGATTGCTGCAGTTACTCCATTTTCTGTATGCGTACCAGTATATGTGGTCCCTATGAAGTCCGTAATGGTCAATGTTCCATTCTCATATCTGGCCTGCTCTGTGCCGCTATAAGTCTTTGTTTCTCCGTTCAATATTTTGTCTGATTCCGTTGTAGCATATCCGTTTGGTACGTATACCTCATTCGGATAACTGACTGCTTCAGATTCGTTGGAATCATTCATCAAAACAAAACACGACACGGCCAGCGCTGCTACTATCAGCACGGCCGCGAGACGTCTTCCGGAGAGGAGTCCGCTCATGATGCGCGAACCCTTCCCCTCGGCGGGGCATTTCGACATGCGGAATGTTAGGTCTTGCCTCTTTATTATAATATTTTGTCAAGACGGATATCGGAAATCGCGAACGCATCCCTTTATCCGATCGGGGCCGCGGAATCAGGATGTCCCCTCAGACGAGGGCCATGATGAACAGTACGGCCGCTCCGACACCGGCCATGACGTATCCCGTTATCTTCAGGACCGACTCCACCCTCTTCGATCCCACCTTGTTGACCACGGCCATGGGCGCGAACGGCATCACCGCGAGATCCGCGCCGAGGACCAGCAGTGCTATCCCCGCGAATATGGCGAAATGACCGACTATCACCGGCAATATGAACAGTGCCAGAGCTACGATTATACCAGCGATCTGAAGGATGTAGAACCTCTCCATCCTCCCGAGGTACGCATAGTACTCCTGTTCGCATACCTGCGAGCAGTAGTCCCCCTCCGAGGCTTTTCCGCAGTAGATGCACTTCGCGCTCATCTCTTCCCTCCGCTGCCAGATATTCCGTTCCTGAGGATCCTCTCGATCCTGGACTGCGGATCGTCGAAATCGGAGATCCAGTCCAGGAACGATCCCGTCGCTGTGACGTTGGCGATGATCATGAGGTACCCTGCGACGAAATCGAAGTCGGGATAGACCGAGATGACCTCGTCGTACTTCTTGCCGAGGATGTGCTTCATCACGTCCCCCGGGGTACGGTATCCCTTGGGGAACCTGTGGCCCCTGCGGATGAAGAACAGGTACGTCCTCGCCACATGCGAGTTGGATCTGAGATAGGTGTAGCAGGCCTCCCAGAGGTCCATGGCGTAGGCGTCGAGCGACTCCACGGTGAGCTCCTCGGGCAGCTTCACGTAGGCGAAGGTGTCGGTGAACTCCTTGCACACCCTCATGAAGCATTCGTCCATGAGCTCCTTCTTGGATCCGAAATGCCTGAATACCAAAGACTGGGAACAGAGTGCGTCCTTGGCCACCCCCTCGGTGGAGAAGGCCTCGCCGTCCTCGGCTATGCGCACTATGGCACATGACAGTATCTGTTCGCGTCTGTTGGTCATCTAACACTCCACTGGACGTTTAAGAATATAAGGTGGACGTGTTTGGATACTCACTTAACGGCGATTTTTTACAAAAACAGTAATAATTAGTCAATTTTTAACGATTATTGGCCACGTGTGTCACTAATCGCAGGATCTGACGTCCGAAATGGCGCACATGAGACATGGTGATCCCTCATCAGGACCGTTTCTAATGAGAAAAACCGAGATTCCGATAATCAATGCGAAGAGAATGGTGGACAAGGCGAGATTCGAACTCGCGACTTCTTCGTTGCGAACGAAGCGATCTACCGGGCTGATCTACTTGCCCACTTCCGGTGATACCGCGATTGACAGCAAGGATATAAAATCTTCGAACGACGGCCCGGAAGGATCACTGAGCGCTGGCCTTCGGCGTCCCCGACCTCTTCTTCCGGATGAGCTCCGCCAGCTGGTCCACAATGAACATCAGCGCCAGGAATATCACGCTGCATCCGATGATATCGAATGACCTGGGCATGAACTGTATCATCACAGCCAGAATAACGAAGTGCAGCACGTAGATGTACGTTATGTTCCTGCTCCATCTCCTGAATATCCCCAGATACCTCGACGGGACCTTCTTCGTCACGAGATACATCAGAACGATCCAGTCCCAAGCGAGCAGGGTGCACCAGGTCTGCACCAGGGCCTTCTGGTGGTAGTAATCGATGCCGGTGAAGCCGCTGTCGAACATCCCCGTGAACAGTCCGATCACGAACAGTGGTACGGAGATCAGCAGGCACCACAGCCCGGTGACCTTGTAGAACCTGTCCTTGTCCGTCGTGCGGACCAGCAGCTTGCCCATTAGGTATCCGAACACGGGGTAGACGATCCAAGAGAAGAACGGGAACCTGGCGGTGGTCATGAATCCGTCGAACACGGTCGTTCCCCAGAAGTATCCCAGGAAGATGTTCAGGGCATCGCTGCCGGTGTCCATGCCGGCGAGGAAGATGTTTGCGGTCATCATCGCGACGGTGATGATCACGAGCCACATGTCGGAGACGTTGAACTTCTGTATCAGCCCGATGAATGCCAGTGCCATACCCGCGAAGATAAGGATGTCCTGCCAGAACAGGGTAATGACGATCAGCTGCTCGTTGGTCGCGTACGAATATTCCGGATAGAATGAAACCAGGTCGCCGGTGATCAGCATGTTCACGATACCGGGAAGTATCCTCAGGAACTCGAGAACGAACCCCGCCGCGATGAGGATCAGCCCCCTCTTGATCAGGGACCTGTACGTGACCGTCGTGGAGAACAGTATCAGGACGCCCATGACCATCATGAAGCACTGCGCACCCCCGGGGAACGCACCTATGAGCTTGGACACCTGATCGAAGAATCCGTTGCCTGGCACATCGTCCTGCGACAGCGGTGTGAACTGGTTGAAGACATGGGAACCGACCATCAGGAAGACGGATAATCCGCGGACGAGATCGAGCTCGGGCTGCCTTCCCGTGACCGTCCTCTCCTTCGAGAACAGTCCCCTGAGGCCCAATCTTCCATCGGTTTCCATGGTATCCAATCAGTTCGCCTGTATTTAATTGACACCAATTAAATACGGCCAAATCGGTTCACGGACCATGGCAAAGATGACACCCGAGATGGCAGAGATCTTCAGATCGACCAAGACCTTCATGCTGGCGACCGCTTCCAAGGCAGGTATGCCCAACACCGCCCCTATGGGCATGGTCATCCTCCAGGACGACCTGGAGACGATCTGGATCGTCGACAACTACATGAACAAGACCCTGACCAACCTCCGCGAGAACCGCTTCGCGGCGATCTCCGTGGTCCAGCCCGGAACGCCTCCGGTATCGTACCAGTTCAAAGGCGACGCGACCATCGAGAGCAGCGGCGCCGATTACGAGAAGGCGGTGGAGTTCGCACACTCCAAGTCCGACAAGTACCCTGCCAAGAACCTCATCAAGCTGAGGATCAGGGACATCTACTGCGAGACCCCCGGTCCCGGTGCGGGCGACAAGGTCCAGTGAATCACTCGTGCCCTTTCCTTCCGACGGAGTGGACCATCTGGGCATAGATGATCGCGACGGCGATCAGCACGAACACGAACGATATCGGGTTGTTGGTGACCGCATATATCATCAGCGAGAGCGCTATCCCGATGACCACGGCGATCACGAGGATCAGGATCCTGAACTGGGTCTCTGTAAGCAGCATGCTCACACCTTGATGCCCAGGGCCTTCTCCGCCTCGGCTACCATCTTGTCGACGATCTCCTTTGCACCGCCGGTGTAGTTGGCGGGATCCATCGCGGCGCGGATGTCCTTCTCGGGCATCATCTTCAGGAGCTCCTTGTTCTCGAGGAGAACATCCAAAAGCTGCCTGTCCTCGTCCTCGGCTATCATGGATGACGAACGGACGATCTCGTGGGCGTCCTGCCTTCCGATGCCGTGCTCGGTCATCTTCATCATGACGGATTCCGCCATGACGAGTCCTCTGGAGGACTCGATGTTCTTGAGCATCCTGTCGCGGTTGACAGTGAGTCCCTCGAAGACCTCTCCCATCTTGTGGAACATCTCGTCGAGGAGAACGAACACGTGCGGGAGTACGAACCTCTCAGTGC